>FWPV01004274.1_pt1 | contig 30820 bp, 32 predicted proteins | sample 2228371 | NCBI WGS metagenome assembly FWPV01 (sample SAMEA103939776, study PRJEB20133) | metagenome | reverse complement strand
GCAGGCGGCACGTAGGCGGCAGAATTCGTCTTTCCTGCCATTTTCCGCAGAAAGACAGATGGCAGTTAAGCCAAAATCACAAGCTGAAAAAATAAATCTTTGCAGCTTGTGGTGTATTTGCTTCACACACCTTTCTTACGGGGAAAAGCATTTTTTACAACCAACGGCACAAGTAGTAAAAAGAGAAGCTATTCAAATATTGACGGACTTCCACTTGCTATGTTAAACTGAAAGTGCTTTCAACTTTTCTTTCATTGGAGATTTTATATGCCTGCCATAAAAAAGCCCACGATCTATGATGTTGCCAAGCATGCCGGAGTAAGTATCACAACTGTCTCCCGTATTCTCAATGCACCAGATAAAGTCAACTCTGGGACACGCGAGAAAGTACTCACGGCTATCGATGCATTGGGTTTTGTCCCCAAAGCAGAAGCTCGAGCTCGCGCCATGCAACATACTAGCCGTATTGGTGTGATTAGCCCTTTCTTTACCGCGCCATCTTTTATGCAACGGCTTCGAGGGATCGCGGAGACTTTATCCCCCGAGAATTATGAATTGGTTGTGTACACCGTTGATTCCAGCGATCGTTTGCAAGGTTATCTATCCAGCCTGCCCCTGACCGGAAATTTAGATGGACTCATCATTCTTTCACTTCCAGTCGATGATACGCAGGTTCGCCGCCTGATTGATCATAGATTGCCCACCGTCCTCATCGAATATCCACATCCCAAATTGAACTGTGTCGAGATTGACGACGTGGAAGGGGGTTACATGGCAACCACGTATTTGCTTGGGAAAGGCCATCGCAGAATTGCCTTCTTGGGTGACACAGATTTGCCCGAGTATTCCATTCATCCCGTAAGCTTGCGTTTAAGTGGATTTCGGCGGGCGTTGAAGGAGTCCCGGATTAATGTGCCAGACACATTTATCCGTCTCGCTCCGTATTCGCAGGAACAGACGCGTCAAGTTGCAACAGAGCTGCTGAATCTGCCCGATCCACCGACTGCCATTTTCGCCGCGACAGATTTCCAGGCACTGGGAGTGCTCAAGGCTGCCCGTCAATTGGAAATCAAGGTTCCGGAACAACTGGCTGTGATTGGTTTCGATGATCTGGATATGGCTGAATATGCTGACCTCACAACCATATCCCAACACCTGGACGAGTCGGGTAGGTTGGCGGTGGAATTGTTGCTTGCCCAGATCGAATCACCTTCCAGACCACCACGGCATGTCAGGCTCCCTCTACAATTGATAGAGCGCCAAACTGCGTAACAGGGCTTGCTTAAAGTCACCTGACATGTCACCCTACCGAAGGACACTGGTACGGTGTGAGTGAATGGCGCCCCAGCGCCATAACCGAATGGTCCCCTCCCTTGGAAAAGAGATCCTTTGCCTACCCGTTTCGTTCCGCTCACCGGCGGCAGCTCAGGATGACATACCTCCGTTTTTTTGAAAACCTAGTGACTTTGCGCAAGCCTTGACAATTTTAAGCAAGGCATGCCTGCGACAAAATTGGATATGTAAAAATTGGATCTTGACTTCAAAGTGAAATAATTTTCATGCTTGTGAAAGTACTTACAAGATACTCCTAACACAATCGTGTGGTTTCATTCTCGAGCAAGTCACAGGAGGTGAGACCGCATCTAAATTCAAAATAAAATTCCTAACCCTCATAGCGGACCTTGTCCACAATTCTGTCGCCTTGTGCGTCAGCCACCTCCGAACCGGCAGTGCCCGCGGCCGAGCAGCCTGCTATGGATTGACGTCGGATGCAATAGAGTAAGAAAAAAGCAGAGAATGAGCGCGAGAGCTTCCTTTTGTAGTAACGGGCTATCCCAAACATTTAGGGAGCCCTTTACTTGTGAACACAGCGCTACGTTCTGACTCGCGAACGCGGGCCCCCGCTGGGAACGCGAGAGGGTTGCTTGCCTTGGTATCCTTGCGACGCCTCTCTACACGGAGCGGTGGAGTCCCTAATGGCCAGGCTACCGGCATGCGCACATCCATTTCCTGCAGCTTGCTCCCGTTGATGAGTTCGACCTGCATCTTAATCGCAACCCGGATGATTTCATCCAACGGGAGCCGCACACTCGTCAGTGCTGGCAGCATCATAAGCGATGGGAAAATCGTCAAACCTGGTCACCCATAACTCCTCCGACAGCCGCACCCCGGCTTCGTGCGCAACGGCCAGGACGCCGGCAGTGGCATCAATGCCTGCGAAGATCGCAGCCGGACATTGTACAGTTGTACAGGTGAGCGATCAAGTTGTGTTGATGAAAAGTTAACCCTTGACCGACCCAGCCAACACCCCGCGTACAAAGTAGCGCTGCAGCAAGAAGAACACCACCAGCGGCAGGGTCATCGAAACGAACGCGCCGGCCGTTAACAAATGCCAATCCTGGCCACGCGCGCCGACGATAGCGGCCATGCGCTGCGTCACCAACTCGAACTCCGGATTGCCGCCCAGGAAGATCAATGCTACCAAGTAATCATTCCACACCCACAGGAACTGGAAGATGGCGAATGAGGCCAAAGCTGGAACCGACAGGGGTAGGATCAGTTGGGTAAACACAGCAAAGTGGGAGGCGCCGTCGATGAAGGCAGATTCCAAAATATCGCGCGGCAAGCTGCTGATGTAGTTGTAGAGCAGGTAGGTAGCCAATGCCAAACCAAAACCCGTGTGTGCCAGCCAAATGGCCAGGAAGGTGCCATTGAGCTGTAGGGCTTTGTAATCTCGCAAAATGGGGACTAACGCGATCTGCAATGGCACCACCAGAAGTGCTACTACCAGAATAAACATCCCGCGGCGGCCCGGGAATTTCATCCAGGCAAAGGCATAGGCCGCAAAGGCCGCAATTAAAATGGGAATGACGGTCGAAGGTATAGTCACCGCCAGACTGTTCAAGAAGGCACGAGCCATATTGTCGCCGGGGACAATTTGGACGGTGCCATCCGGCCGTTTGAACTCGAAATTTTGGCCACCTACAACTTGTCTGTAGTTGTCCAGCGTAAAATTCCAGTTGACTGTCCAAACGCGCTCCTGGACTTCAATTCTACCGACCCGTTTATTCCCAAGCCAGGTAATCCTCTCACCGTCTGGTGTTTCTATCCCGGCGCGGAACTCTTCGAACGTTCCAGAGACGCCTTCTATTTCCATGACGCCGTCGGGATCGAGCCCCGCCTCACTCGGGTTGATCTCCCTGACTACCTTCCATTCTCGATGGGGTAATACCGTCCACCATCCGGAAGTAGCGATATCATTTCTCTGGCGAAACGAGGAGACGAAGATCCCCATGGTTGGAATGGTCCAAATGACGACCAGCAGCAGAAGCGTCAGGTTTACCAGCAGCTTGCCGACCCGTTTTTGCATCTTTCCCGTTTTCATCTTCATTTTCAGAATGCCTCCCGCTCGCGGAACTGCTTCAAGTTATAGATCATGACGGGAATAATTGCGATCAACAGCACAATGGCGATTGCGGAACCAAACCCGGAATTGCGGTTCGTGAAGGACTGCCGGTAGAATTGGGTACCGATCACGTGTGTGCCGAATTGCCCGCCCGTCATGACCCAGACGACATCAAAGATCTTCAGGGTGAAGATGATAATAGTCGTCCAGACGGTGATGAGCGTGCCGCGAATAGTAGGGATCATGATCCGGAAAAAGATCTGGATCTCATTGGCGCCATCGATCCGGGCGGCTTCCAGCAGTTCTTCTGGGATGCCTTTGATGGCAGCGGAAAACAGCACCATGGCAAAACCGGTTTGCAGCCAGATCACAATGACAATCAGAAACAGATTGTTCCAGGGCGCAATGTCTACCCATTGCGGCCAGGCCTGTGGAGTGCCTCCCAGCGACACCACAATGGCATTCAACAGACCGATCTGTGGCTGATTCACCGGGCGATACTCATAGATGAAGTTCCAGATGATACTGGCGCCCACAAACGAAATTGCATAAGGCAAAAAGATCAAAGATTTCGCCAGCTTCTCAAAACTGCTGCGGTCTGCCAGGACAGCGACCAGTAAGCCAAATATAACCGAGAAGGTGCTGCCAAAAATGATCCACATCAAGTTGTTACGAAATGATTCCAGCATCAATTGCTGCGTAAAGACGGCCACATAGTTGTTCAAGCCAACGAAGGCATCACTTCTGAGGAGTTCAAAAAAACTCAGCCCGGAAGGCGGTCCATCGCGATTGAACAGGCTGATCCAGAATGTGCGCAGAGCAGGGATCGCGAGATACCAGGAAAGAATCGCCATGGCTGGTCCCACGAACACAAAGGGCAACAGCCGCGGGGCCCAAGTAGCCGGCAGCCTCTCCACAAGGTTGTTGAAAATCCAATATAAGATGGCTACACCTCCCACGCCCCAAACGATCGCGACTAAGGCGATCAGGGCGCGCGGTGCATGGCTGTCTCGCAGGAAGAGAAATCCGTGATAGAGGATGAAAAAGGCAAGCAGAGGGATACCAATTGCCAAAAGCACCCGACCAAGGAAAGAAACGATACTAACCCCGATCGATTGCTTTCGCGATGCCGGGTTTTGAAAGATGTCCATGAGGCTGCTCCTTACATGGAATAATGGTTGAGTAGCCGTATATATGCTATTTTAATTGCAAAACCTGAATTGTGCGAACCGTCGAAGCTACAGAAAACAGGGATGGAGAACCCGGTGAGGTCCTCCATCCCATAGATGGAAACGAGATATTACTTAGGCCACGTGGCGTCAATCGCCTTCAAGGCCGTATCCAGATCCTCCGATCCGGCAACGTAGCTGGTAATATGCTCCCAGAAGGAACCCGCGCCCACCTCGCCGGGCATCAGGTCAGAGCCGTCGAAACGGAAGCTGGTCGCCTGTTGTACCAGTTCGGCAATACCACGTTCCAGATCTACGCCGTACATATCAGGCGTAGCAGTCTGGTGCGAGGCCAACGCGCCGCCGCCCTGGAGAAAGCCGCTAGCTGACTGTGGTGTGGTGAAGTATTCCATCAGGGCGCGCACTTCCGGCCGGTCGTTGAACATCACCATCATGTCACCAGCGACGAGGAAGGGCTTGCCATAGGTCGCATCCACAGGCGGGAAGTAAAAGAAGTCATAGTCGACGCCAGCTTTCGTGCCTTCGGGGAAGAAACCGGTGATGAAGTTACCCTGTCTATGCATCCAGCACTTTGGCGGATCCTCGAACATGGGGGCCGGAGCGTCACCAAAATAGGTGGTGACGATGGAGGAACGTCCACCGAATACGTAAGCGTCGTTGAACCAGAGTTCACTCCAGGTTTCAATGGCTCTTTTCACCTCCGGAGAATCGAAGGGTAGAGTCCCGGCAACCCAGGCATCGTAGTTTTCCAGCGATGTCGTGCGCAACATCATCTCTTCGGTCCAGTCGGTGGCGGCCCAACCGGTGGCGGCGCCAGACTCGATGCCAATGCACCAAGCAGTATCGCCATCGTCAGCGATCTGCTGGGTTAAAGCCATTAACTCATCCCAAGTGGCGGGGATCTTGTAGCCCGCTGAGTCCCAAGCTTTCTTCGGATACCAGACGAGGCTTTTGGCGTTGAAGCGATGGAAGACGCCGGCCTCAATGCCGTCAATGGTCGCCATGTCTCGCCAGCTCTGGTTGTACTGCTGGCTCAACCACTCCTCTGAAATAAAGGAGGTGACATCAACGACATTGCCAGACTTCACGAATTGAGCTGCTTTACCAGGCTGTGGGAAGTCCACGATGTCCGGTGCATCCCCGGCATCGACGCGCACTGAAATGGTGGCCTCGAATTCTTTGTTGCCTATGTAGTTGACTTTGATGCCGGTTGCATCTTCAAATGCCTTTAGCCCTTCCTTCAACTTGATGCCATCCGGATCGTTGCCTTCCATGGCGCCATCTACCGTAACAGTTTTCCCCGCATAAGTGCCTTTGATGGCTTCCTCAAGTGCGCCACCCGGCATGACAGGGAAAGATACCTCCGGCGGAGCTTCCGGTGCTGCCTTAGTTGGAGCTTCTGTAGCGGGGGGCTGAGTTGCAGGAGCTTGAGTAGTCGGAGTGGCTGCCGGCGCGCAGGAGGCCAGCAGCAAGGAAGCCAGGACGGCTATGCTCATCACTGACCATATCAGGGATTTCTTTTTCATCATTTCCTCCTCTTGAATTCTTGTGATCTTCTGCCAAATCGTTCGGGGAAGATTGAGGTATATATTTTGCAGTAGCTGCCTCCTTTCAACTTAAGAGCTTACAACAAGACTGACGAATGATGAGTTCTGTGGTCAACAGGATTATTCTTGGAACGGGTTTTTTGCCCTGAAGCAATTCTATCAGAACGAGGAAGGCAGTTCAAGCCAGCTCCACAGTTGGCAAACGGATGGGTGATGAGGGGAGGGTCAGAAAATTGTGCCTGGGGAATATCACCGAAGCCCACGATGGAAAAATCTTTCGGGATGCGTAACCTCGCTTCGCGCAAGGCAGCTATGGCTTCCATAACAACGTCATCACTCGTCACAAAGACGGCGGTGAAGACTTTCCCCGCAAAGAGGGACTTCATCTGTAAATAGCCGCAATGCGAATCAAAATCGGAATAGCGCACAAACTGGTCAACGAAACGAATGCCGGCATAAACGAGCGCGCCCTTGTAGCCCAGAATGTGATCACATGCCGCACTATGACTTTTGGTCGCACTGGTAATGTATGCAATCTTCGTATGGCCAAGCGTGAGCAGGTACTGACCAGCGTTTTGCGCGGCAAGACGATTATCGATATCCATAGAATACAAGGATGGTTCCGTGAGCTCATCGATAAGAATGATTGGAATACCCACCTGTGAAAGTTTTTTGAGACCGAGCTCGTCGATGCCAGAGGCAAGTAGATTCATACCATCAATACGCTTGGCGTGAGCTAATTCGAGATAGACTCTATTCTGATGTTCCACCTCCACGGATTCATACGAGGGGTGCAATTTGCACTCTTGTCCAACTTCCATTATACCCCTAATGATCTGTAGCAAGAGTGCTTGGGTCGCGAGCTGACAAGGACCGCGTGTCACCACCAATCCAACATCCTGACTAAGCCGGCTGACGAGTGCCTGGGCAGTGGCATCCGGAATATAGCTGAGTTTCTCAGCCGCTTTTAGAACTCTCCGGCGGGTTTCACTCGATATCTTCCTGCCTTTGACGTTATTCAAGACGAAAGAGACGGTTGGACGAGAGACTCCTGCCAGCTCAGCAACATCCCGACAAGTAACACGCTTATGGCTCATTTGAATTGAAGTTCCCTAACAGCGCGATGAGTTAATGTGTTGCATTAATCATCTAACAATCTGAGTTCCATATACGAGGGGGGTAAGAACCGGATATTGACTTTCGCTCAGAACCAACGTATACTAACGATGAAAGTGCTTTCAAGGTACTGCTAACAGTATACTACGTTTTCATTCGATATTCAAGCTTCAGGAGGTATGACTCAGTCAGAACATGGACACCATAAGTTGGGCTGTGTTCGGAATGATTGCCGGTGTGAATTTAGCAGAACAATCCTCCTGGCGCGAATGGGAGGAATTCTAAAAATTGAAATCTCAAAAGACCTCCTGGTCTGGGGGTAATTCTTCTCACGTAAGCACTTCGCGCCGCCCGAGTATAAAACCCGATAAAGATCATTATCATGAAAAATAAAGTACAACTAATTACGTATGTGGACCGCCTGGGGGGAGGCAATATAAAAGCATTACATCAACTGCTCAAAGGACCGCTGGCAGGATTGTTTAGTGGTGTTCATCTCCTACCATTTTATTACCCCATTCATGGTGCTGATGCCGGCTTCGATCCCATTGATCACACCCGGGTCGATCCCTGTCTGGGCAGTTGGGCAGATATCAAAGCATTGGGGCAGGATGTGGATCTGATGGCCGACTTGATCGTGAATCACGTTTCCTCTGCCTCTCCGCAATTTATGGACTACTCGGAAAAGGGCGATGCTTCCATCTATAATGGCATGTTCCTGACCATGGACAGCATCTTTCCAAGTGGCGCTACCGAAGCTGACTTGTTGGCCATCTACCGCCCTCGACCGGGTTTGCCCTTTTCCTATGTTACATTGAAAAACGGCAAAAAACGCCTGCTATGGACAACCTTTACCAATCAGCAAATCGATATCAATGTCAATCATCCACAAGGTCAGGCTTATTTGCAATCAGTGTTGCGAACACTCCATGAGAATAATATTCGTATGGTCCGATTGGATGCCGTCGGGTATGCCGTCAAAAAAGCTGGAAGCAGTTGTTTCATGATTCCGGAGACCTTCGACTTTATCGAGAAGCTAGCCCGGCAGGCTGGGACAATGGGGATGGAAGTGCTTGTCGAAATCCATTCCCATTTTCGCAGGCAGATCGAAATTGCCCACCATGTGGATCGCGTCTATGATTTTGTGCTTCCGCCGCTTGTATTGCATGCGATCTTCAATCGCACAGCTCGTTACCTGAAACAATGGCTGGCAGTCAGCCCGCGCAATGCGATCACCGTGCTCGATACACACGATGGTATTGGTATGATCGACATCGGCGCGGATAGCACAGATCCACAGGCTCATCCCGGTTTGATCCCTCTGGAAGAACTGGATGCCCTGGTCGAAAGAATCCACATGAACAGTAATGGGCAGAGTCGGCTGGCTACCGGCGCAGCAGCATCCAACCTTGATCTATACCAGGTCAACTGCACATTTTACGATGCCCTTGGGCGTAACGATCACGATTATTTGCTGGCACGGGCCATTCAATTCTTCGCCCCTGGCGTTCCCCAAGTCTATTATGTAGGTTTGCTGGCGGGTGAAAATGACATGGCTTTACTGGCAAAGAGTGGCATAGGGCGGGATATCAACCGGCATTTCTATACACCCGAAGAGATCAACCAGGCCCTTCAACGCCCTGTAGTTCAGTCCCTGTTTGAGTTAATCCGCTTTCGGAATCGGCATCCAGCCTTTGATGGTACGTTCAGCCTTCCTAATACTGAGGATTCAAGAATGATCTTGCGTTGGGATAATGGTGATGCCTGGGCGATGTTGGAGGTCAATTTCGCGTCAGGCTCGTATCACTTTTCCAGTAGCCCCTAGGTTTTTTCCGGCTTAGGAGTTCCTTCCTTTCTAAATCCATTGGAAAACGTTTTACGCAAGAGCTGTACAGTTTTCGCAAAATTGGTCTATACAGCTAAATTGCTCAACAACATTCACGAAAATCAACATTGTGGGCAAGCAAAAAGTGTCAAACAGCGAGAGGCAAGAGAGAACGGACCGAAACGAGTTGTTGCCATTCACCGCTCATCCAGGCAGTTCGTACTTTGGCGGTCAAAAAAGCCCCATCCAAATGCCATTGTGCGCCCGGCAGTTTCAGGGTCTGGGAAATGATTTGTTTACAGTCGCTTTCAATAATACCGCTGACAATCACTAAGTTGGAAACGCAAAAATGATCATAGCGCAAGCGCTCGATTCGGGGTCGTCGCGTGGGATGTTAGGGTAAAGCGAGTGACTCATCTGCACGGAAGTCAAGCGCTTCATATTCTGGAGCAGTCCCGACAGTCCAAATCACAGTCCAAATCAAGGAAGGATTATTAGGGGGAGAGGTTGTATACCGTTTTACGATTCCTTCAATAGGAAATCGAAAAACTAGGTTGCGGATCGCCCCGAACCAGAGTTATCACAAGAAGATGACGGAAGTGACCGAAAGAAGGAAGATATTGGGACAGGTCTATTTACGGTTTCTGAGTCGGAGAAAAGAACGAAAAAAAGGTGATACTGTCGTCAACTCAGATCAAGTCTCGAAACCAAAATCTGTATCAAATAGTGTGGTTTCTATTCCTCGTGGCAGACGCCTCACCATTGCTCAAGCGGTCGAGATTTGTGATGTGAAGAGGAGGACTATTGTTTTATGGTTGAAAAAGGGATTGCTCAGGAACCGTGATATCCCAGGCTTGGAACAGATCCTCGAGGAGAAAGACGTTTTGCAGTTTCTGGCAGAAAGCCGAAATCGCTCATGACTAGCTCATTCATCTGAGGCAGGTGTGGAGATTGATCGCCAATTCTGATCGGGACGCCTACACCAATATGATAGAGTCTAGTAAAATCTTCGATGACAAAAATACTTGTGTGAGATGGTCATGAAATCCTACCGCAAAGAACTATGGATGAACCTGTCAGAACGGCGCGGATTTGTAAACATCACCCCCCAGGTCGAAAGCTGCCTGCGCGAATCCGGCATCCAGGAGGGACTGGTGCTGGTCAACGCCATGCATATCACCGCTTCGGTCTTTATTAATGACGACGAATCCGGGCTGCACCACGATTACGACCGCTGGCTGGAGCAGCTGGCCCCTCACGAACCGGTCAGTGCTTACTGGCACAACCGCACCGGCGAGGACAACGCCGACGCCCACCTCAAGCGCCAGGTGATGGGCCGCGAGGTGGTGGTCGCCGTGACGAACGGCCGATTGGATTTCGGCCCGTGGGAGCAGATCTTCTACGGCGAATTCGACGGGCGCCGTCGGAAACGCGTGCTGGTGAAGATCATCGGTGAATAATCGGACGGCAATTTTCGGGATGTCTTGCGGTCAGATGAGGTGAGCATGGTGCCAGACACGCTTGTAACTCGCTTGATCGGTCTGATTCACCGCGCCCAGGAGGCTTTAGAGGACTATCTCGGAAGCTTGAGCGCCGGCGAGCGTGCAGCCCAGGGGACATACGAAGATTGGGCGCCGAAGGATATGATCGCCCACATCAACTACTGGCGGCGGCGGACGGTCGAGACGCTCGCTTACCACTCTCGCGGGCAGCAGCCGCCCGAATACCCGGATTATGAGCAGGTCAACCGTGAAACCTTCGAAGAAAACCGCCGCCTTCCTCTGGAATATCACCTGCGCGAATCGCGCGCGGTCGTCAAGGCGCTCGATCAAGTCCTGAGCCGGTTTGAGGATGAGGATTTAACCCGGCCCGGCCGATACCCCTGGCGCAAAGGCCAGCCGCTGATTTCGTACGTTGTCAGCAACGCCTATCTTCACCCCATAAGCCACCTTTGCCTGCGCTACTTGAAGATCGGCGACCAGGCGGCAGCCTTTCAACTCCAGGAAACCGCCCTCCGCGAGGTCTGCGAACTGGACGACAATCCAGACCTGCGAAATCTGGCGCTCTACGATTACGCCTGTTTTCTCGCCCAGATCGGCGAAATTGACCAGGCCATCGCCAGACTGGGGGAAATCCTGCCAGGTTCGCCCGGCCTGGCGGAATGGTCGCAAAAAGACCCCGACCTGGCCAACCTGCACAGCGATCCGCGCTACCTGGCGCTGATCAAAGGTTGAGCGCCGCCAGCGCGATTTACGGTTCCAGATACATCAAAAAACTGGTCAGCCAGACGGTGCCCGGTATACGCGACGCGCTCTCCTGACGGGCAGTCAGCCGAACCCGCGTCCATTTCGGAACGGAATAGGTCACCAGGGTTTTAAAGGGCACGTACGGCTGAAGCGCGCTCGGCTGTTCAAACTCGGCTTCCCCTGAACCGACGAGGTTGCCCTCCTCGTCGATGATCTCGATGATCAGCGGCTGGCTGCTGACCGGGCAGATCAGCCCCTCCACTTCCATCACCCCTCCGCGGATGGTTGTACCTTCCCAGGGTTTGCGAATGAGATAAGGCTCGTCTTCGATCACCGGTACGTTGATCGAGTTGTCGCCCAACTGGAGCAGGATCAGATCGACAGATGTCAGATAGATGGTGCGGTTAAAACGGTCCAGGGTGTACAGCACCAGCCGCGCCGCCTCAGAAAAGGCATCGATCGAAAAGGGGATCTCCTGGATGGTGTAAATCCAGTAATCGGTGGCCAGGCTGAAATTGTAACTCTGGCTGGTGATCACCCGCCCGTCCTCGCCGATCAGTTCAAGGTAAACCAGTTTATCATCCCCCGGATGAATCACGGCGCGGAGTTGGATGGGCGATACGACCATCGAATAGGGCCCTGGGCGCTGGATATTCAACTGGGCGGAGGGCGGAGGCGGGGTAGGGGTAGGATAGCGCGTCCGCCCCGGGTCGAAAATCGAGCCCTCCGTACCCTGCGCCTCTGGATCAGGCGTTCCATTTCCCTCAAATTCGCCGGTCGGGGCGACTATCGTCACCCAGGCAGGCAGGCTGGTCTCGGTTGCGGCTGGCTGCGTCGGTGCCGCGGTTGGCAGGAACGGGATAGTTTGAGTCGCGCTAGCCTGGATCAGGGTGGGCATCACCTGACGCGTTTTTGTCGGCGTGGGCGGGGCGGGAGGCGTTTCTACGGCTTTTTGGCACCCAGCGAGCAGCGCGGCAGTAAGAGCAGCCAGCCAGAGGACCGCCGCTCCCGTTCGGGCGTTCATTCGCAGCGAGGACATAGCTAAATTATATACCCTGGTCGAAGCCCTTTATAACCTCCTTCTGAAAGGTCAGCATCCCTCGCTCGCGCTCTCCCGCGGTTTCGGCCTGGAAAGCGAGGATCACATCCTCTACGCCAGCGTTCCGGTACGCCCGCAGCTGTTCGCGGATTTGTTCCGGCGTACCGGATAAGGGCGCCGGCTGCGGATCAGATTGTTCGGTGACTGCCGCGCGCAGCCTCGCGCAGACCGTGAACGGGCGGCTGCCAAGCAACGGCCGCACGGATTCCAGCCGCCCGGCAACCTCTTCCGCCGGCAGCCCGGTGGGATGCCAGCCGTCAGCGTAATGAACCGCGCGGCGGATCGCCGCCGGCGAATTGCCCGCCACCCACAGCGGCGGGCCGCCGGACTGCACCGGCTGGGGGGAGATCACCGCCTGCTCGAAACGGTAATATTCCCCCTGGAAGGATGCGGTTGTCCCGCCGCGCCAGAGGGTGCGCAGCACCTTGAGCGCCTCATCCATTCTTCGGCCGCGGTTTTTAAAATTCTGCCCCAGGTTGGCATACTCGCCCGCCGACCAGCCAATCCCGACAGCCAGAATGACTCTCCCGCCGGAAAGCACATCCAGGGTGGCGACCTCCTTGGCGACTTCGACCGGGTTGCGCTGCGGCAGCACCAGTGCGGAAACTCCCAGCCGCACCCGGCTGGTGCTGGCCGCCAGGTAGCTCAAGGTGGTCAGCGCCTCGTAGATGTGGCCAAACCGATCGGCATCTGCTTTGGGCAGGGCCAGGTGGTCGGTCACCCAGACAGAGTCATAGCCGAGGCTTTCGGCGGCATGGGCTGCGTCGATGATCGCCAGACGCGAGGCGCCCTTTCCAAAGGTCGGAAGGACAATCCCGAATTTCACCCTGGACCTCCTAATCAGACATCCGATATCAGATGATCAAGCCTTGGTGTATGAGATACGGGGCGGATAGGAACCCGCCCCAACGAGGATTTGAATCGGGCTATACTGTACTTCTGGTGCGGCTACAGCCCGTAAATGTCGCTGTACTTCCGGCGCAGGTAATTTACGTACGGCTGCGGGTCAATCTTTGAGCCGGTGATGCGCCGGACCAGCTCCTGCGGTTCGTACTTGGCCCCGTGGCGGTGGACATGAACGCGCAGCCAGTTGAGCAGCTCGCTGAACTCGCCCTGTTCAATTTGCGCGTCCAGATCCGGCAGGTCCCGGCGGATCACCTCCCAAAGCTGGGCGGAAACCAGGTTGCCAAGCGCATAGGTCGGGAAGTAGCCGATCAGGCCGGCTGACCAGTGAACATCCTGCAGCACGCCCAGCCTGTCGTTCGGGGGAGTGATGCCGAGATAACTACGCATCCTCTCGTTCCAGGCCTCAGGGAGATCCTTGACCTGCAGCCGGCCCTCCATCATGGCAATTTCCAGTTCCAGGCGCAGCATCACGTGCAGGTTGTAGGTGGCTTCATCCGCTTCGACCCGGATGAACGACGGCTCGACCTTGTTGATGGCCTTGTAGAACGTTTCCATATCCACATTGCCGAGCTGAGCGGGGAAGTACTCCTGCAGGCGCGGGTAGAAGTAGCGCCAGAACGGGCGCGAACGCCCGACCAGGTTTTCCCACATCCGCGACTGGGATTCATGCAGCGCCAAGGAAGCTCCGCTGGCCAGGACCGTGCGGGAGAGTTCCGGGTCGATGCCCTGCTCGTACATCGCGTGACCGGCTTCGTGCATACTGCTGAACAGCGAGGAGGTCATCATATCTTCGTGCACCCGGGTGGTGATGCGCACGTCGCCGATGCCCATGCCCTGCGTGAAGGGATGGGCGGAGCGGTCCTGCCGCCCGGCTTCCCAATCGTAGCCAAAGCGTGTGATCACTTCCACGCCGAAATCCCACTGCTGCTTTTCAGGATAGGTCAGGTGGAGGAAGTCGTCGCGCACCTGCGGGCGCTGGGCGATCGCCTGGATCAGCTCGACCTGCTGCGGGCGCAGCTGGTCGAAAATGGCGATTACTTCGACCGTTTTCAGGCCGGGCTCGAAATCGTCCAGGAGAGGATCGTAGACATGATCGTAAGGCTGGAAGAAATCCGCATATTCGCGCCGCAGGGCGACAATTTTCTCCAGATGCGGCTGGAACAAGGCAAAGTTTTCTTCAGCCCTCGCCTTCACCCAGGCTTCCTGGGCAAGGGTGGTCACCCGGGCGAATTCGGCCACTTTTTCCGCCGGCACGCGGGTCTGCTTGTCATATTGGCGTTTGACCAGCCGGATGAAACAGGCCTCGGTCGAGTCCGGATCCAGAGTCTGCGCGTACGGAACCAGATCCTCGAGCAGGCGGCCGACCTCAGCCGAAGTAAAGATTTTATGGGCGAAGGACGAGAGGGTAGCAAGCTGCTCGCCCCGGTCAGACGCGCCCTTGGGAGGCATATAGGTCTGCTGATCCCATCCGAGCAGCGCGGCTGCCTGATTCAGATCCCAGGCTTCTGCCAACATCGTTTTCAACTGCTGATATTTTTCCTGCATGATGACCCCTTATTTAAACAAGATTGAGGGGATTTCGGCCTTCCGGCGAAATCCCCTCGAATTTTACTCGAAGATCAGGCGACTTTCCAGCGCAGCGGCTCGCCTTTGAGTGCAGCCAGCACCTCGCTGGCGATGTCGTCCGCGGCGCGGATCTGCGCTTCTGCCGTCTGAGCGCCAATATGCGGCACGCACACGACTTTGGGGTGGGCGACAAGCGGCGTCAGTCCCGGCGGTTCAGCGGCGAACACATCCAAACCGGCTCCGGCTACTTTGCCTGAGTTCAGCGCCGCGAGCAGGGCCTCCTCGTCGATCACCCCGCCGCGCGCCGCGCAGACGATAATCACGCCGTCTTTCATCTTCGCGAAGGCTTCGGCGTTCAGCAAATTCTTCGTTCCGGCATCCAGCGGGATGTGCAGGGTGATGATATCCGACTGGGCCAGGAGTTCCTCGAACGAGACCGGCTTGCCTCCCCGCTTCTGAATCTCCTCAGCCGGGATGAGCGGATCGTACCCAATGATGTTCATCTCGAAGGCAGCCGCGCGGGCAGCCACCGCCGCCCCAATCCGCCCAAAACCGATCACGCCGAGCGTTTTGCGCCACAGCTCGGCGCCCTCCATTTCCTTTTTCAGCCACTGACCGGCTTTCATGCTCGCATCGCCGCGGGGAATCTCGCGAACCACCGCCAGCATTAATCCCAGGGTCAACTCAGCCACCGCCAGGGTGGTTGCGGTCGGCGAGTTTACCACGGTGACGCCGTGAGCTCTGGCCGCGTTCAGGTCGATGTTGTCTACCCCCACGCCGGCCCGCCCGACCACTTTTAACTTCTTCCCGGCCTCAAAGACCGCCTGGGTTACCTTGGTCCGCCCGCGGACGATCATAGCATCGTATTCGCCGACCACGGTCAGCAGTTCATCAGCGGTGATGCCCTTGCGGTCGTCCACCTGGGCGAACTGGCGCAGCGCCTCCTGACCGTTTTTCTCCAGACCGTCGGTTAACAAGATTTTCCACGTGCTCATTCTTGTATCTCCTTATCAGGTGATTGTGGCTAAAGAAGGGCGGCACAGCCCCCAGAAGTATTGTACAACAATTCATAGGGAAGCCACTGGAAAGGGTATGAAGATCATGGAAAAGACGGAAGAAGCTCCATGAGGACCTTCTCTGCCGGGGATCCACTCGAAGATCAAGGCGAAGCGGGTCAGACAGGATATCCGGGATGATGTTTTGGATCCTCTCGGAGCCCTGCGTCATTCACCTCTTAGGGTCGAACCCCCTCCCTGACCGCCTTCCAGGTCATCGATCATCCTCAGGCAGGCGTCGTCGGCAGGGTTGGGCTGGTAGGCCGTTCCGAACCAGGCTTCGAGGATTTCCTTTGCCACTGCCGGGGTAGTCAAACGCAAGGACATGCACAACACGTTTGCGTTGTTCCAAAGCCGCGCTCCACGAGCGGTCTCCGCGTCCGCGCACAGCGCCGCGCGGATACCTCTGACTTTATTGGCGGCCATGCTCACTCCGGTGCCGGTCCAGCAGAACAAAATGCCCTCGTCCGCACGACCGCTGAGGATGTCTTCCGCCACCCGCCGGGCGACTGCCGGCCAGGATGTTTCCGGCAAGGCTTGCGGCGCCCCCTCGACAGGGCCGGTATAGGTGACAACGTGACCCCTTTTGACCAGTTCTTCCATGACCGCATTGACCGTTTCGGTGCGCTCGTCAGCGCCTACGGATATTCTCATCCTCAACCTCCTATCCCGTTCGGCGGTCGAACAGATATGATACAATCCCGCCGATGAAACCTGAAATCAACCCGCGCCTGCTGCGTCCAGAACCGATGCGGCGCTGCCGTCTGGAGGAATGCCAGGCAGCCTGCTGTCTGTACGGCGTCTGGATCGGTCAGGACGAATGGGACGATATCCGCGAACATGCAGCCTTAATCATACCGTACATGCCCTCTGGCTGGGATGACCCCGACCTGTGGACAGACGGGCGCGAGGAGGCCGACGAGCACCTCTCCTCCGGCAGGGTGGTCCACAGCCGGGTGCTGCCCGACCCGGCCCATTATGGCGGGTCAGCCTGCGTCTTCCTGCGGGAAGATTTCAAGTGCGCCTTGCAGGTCGCCGGGCAGGCCGCCGGGCTGCATCCCTGGCGTTTCAAGCCTTTCTATTGCGTGCTGCACCCGCTTGATCTGGACGAACAGGGCCGGATCACCCTGGACGAGACCGAGGCGCTGCTGGCCGAGCCCGGTTCCTGCCTGCGCCCGGCTGACGAACCGGTTTCCCTGGTAAAACTCTTCGAGCCGGAGCTGCGCTACCTGTTGGGGGATAAGCGTTATCAAGAGTTGAAATTCCACAAATAGGCTGGGCGGACAGAGGGCGGGATCATTCGTACCGCAGCGCCTCGACCGGTTCGAGGTTCGCCGCCCGATTGGCCGGGTACAGGCCAAAGAACAGTCCGACCGCGGTGGAGAAGACCGTCGCCAGCAGGACCGCGTCCAGGCCGACGACCGGCACAAAAGGCGTGCCGGAACGGGCTGCGATGACGCCGACGATATATCCGATCAGCCAGCCAAAGCCGATCCCAACCACGCCGCCGAACAACGAGAGCAGCGACGATTCGGTCAGGAACTGAATCATGATGTCGCGCTTGCGCGCGCCGATCGCCTTGCGCAGGCCGATCTCGCGGGTCCGCTCGGTCACCGAGACCAGCATGATGTTCATGATCCCGATCCCGCCAACCAGCAGAGAAATCGCCGCGATGCCGCCGAGGAAGATGGTCAGCACGCCGGTAATGGTCTGGGCAGTGGCGACGAAATCCTGCTGGGAAAAGATGGTGAAATCATCCGCGCCCAGCTCGGTGCGGTGGCGGGTGCGAAGAATTTGAGCGATCTCCTCGGTCGCCTGCGGCACCCGATCGGCGCTGACGGCCTGGATCAGGATCAAATCGACCCGGTCGCGGCTGCGGCGGATCAAGCGGGTCTGGGCGGTGCTGAACGGGATGAGGACCAGGTCGTCCTGGCTGCCGAAGCTGCTGCCGCCCTTGGGTTCCAGCACGCCCAGCACCCGAAACGGCTGACCCTCGATGCGGATCAGCTCGCCGGTCACCCCTTCGCGGTGTCCAAACAGCTTATCAGCCACATCCGGCCCGATCAGGGCTACCGAGGCTCGTGCGAGGATGTGTTCTTCCGTGATAAATTCTCCCTCGATGAGGCCGTAATTGCGCACGGTCTGGTATGAGGGGGTGATCCCGGTGATCTGGGTCGTTGTCTGCTCGCCGTTGAAGGTCACCGTGCTGCTGTCCTGAATCGCCGGAGCGACAGCCGAGACCGACGGCGCCAGAAACGGGTCTGCCAGGGCATTGGCGTCGGCCAGAGTCAGCGGCTGGGGATTGCGCACCTCCTCGGTCAGGTTGCGGCCAAAGACAAAAAGCAGATTGCTGCCCAGCCCGGAGATCGAGCCGGTGATCGTATTTTGCGCGCCGGTGCCCACCGCCAGCATGGCGATCACCGCCGCCACGCCGATCACAATCCCCAGAATGGTCAGCCCGGAGCGCAGCTTGTTGGCGCTCAGACTTTCCAGCGCTTCCAGAATCGCCTGTCCCAGGTTCATGGGTTCTCCTCCGAGACCACCAGCCCGTCATGCAGGCGGATGATCCGCCTTGCCCTGGAGGCAACCGCCTGGTCGTGAGTGACAATGATCACCGTCGTGCCGCGCTCCTTGTTCAGGCGGAGGATCAGATCCATGATTTCGGTTCCTGATTTGGAATCCAGGTTGCCAGTCGGCTCATCCGCCATGATGATCGCTGGGTTGTTGACCAGCGCGCGGGCGATCGCCACGCGCTGCTGCTGCCCGCCGGACAGCTCGGTCGGCCGGTGGGTCACCCGATCCGCCAGTCCGACCGCGGTGAGCGCTTCGCGGGCCCGGTCCTGCCGTCCGCGGGTGATCCCGGCGTAGCGCAGAGGCAGCTCCACGTTGGCCAAAGCGGTCGCTCTGGGCAGCAAATTGAAGCTTTGAAAGACGAAACCGACCTTTTGATTGCGAATGACGGCCAACTGGTCGTTGTTCAGGTTTGAGACGTCTTTGCCGTCCAGGATATACGTACCGGCAGTCGGCCGGTCAAGGCAGCCGAGGATGTTCATTAATGTAGATTTGCCTGATCCCGACGGGCCCATGATCGCCACAACCTCGCCGCGGTGGATTTTCAAGCTCGCGCCGCGCAGGGCGTGGACCTCAACCTCGCCCATTCTATATACTTTGCGAATGTCGCTGGCTTCGATTACATGATCATTCATGGCTTATCTCATGAAGGGAGGGCCGCCGCTGGTGTCGAATTGAGTCGGCGGATTGAGGATCACCAGGTCGCCTTCCTTGACATCGCCGCCGATTATCTCGCTTTGCAGATCAGACACCGCTCCGATCTCGATATTGACCAGCTCGGCAGCGCCGTTCTTCAACAGATAGACCACCCGCCTTCCCTCGCGCAGGCGCACAGCCCGGTTAGGCACCACCAGCACATCCTCCAGCCGGTTGACAATGATATTCACCCCCGCGGTCATCCCCGGCAGCACGGCCTCGTCGGCGTCGGTCAGTTCGATCGTCACCATGAAGTTGACCACCCCGGCGACCGGCGTGCCCACCCTTCCAACGCTGGCTACCTTACCATTGTATTCCTTATCAAGGACGGCATCGAAAGTCAGGCGGGCCGGCTGACCGACCTGAATTCGGTTGATGTCCACCTCGGGAACCTGGACGTCCACCAGCAGGCGGCTGAGATCGTCGATTCGGAACGAAACCGTGCCCGGCGCGACCTGATCGCCGACCTTGGCATTGACCTCGGTCACCGTTCCGGCGAAAGGAGCTTCCAGATCGATCAATTCCAGGGTGGCTTCGATCGCCGCGATGCGCGCTTCCGCCGCGCGAATATCGTCCGGATCAGGGCCGTCCTTCAACCGCTCCCACTCGCGCTGGGCATCTTTCAGGTTTGCCTCCGCGAGCGCGAGGTTGGCGTCTGCCTGTTGAACTTCCAGGTCGTCAGGCAGACCCTGGAGATAGGCCAGATTGGCTTCAGCCCGCTGCAGGGTGCGGCGCGCCTCCAGGTACGCCGAATACGCGGCCAGCCGCTGGGGGTTGTTCACTTCGAGACGGTCGAACATATCGTAGATCTCTTCGGTGCGCTTGACTTCTTCCTGCGCTAAAGCCAAATTGGTCTGCGCCTCTTCCAGGGTCAGATCGCTGGCGCGGCGGTAATCCTTGCTCGCCCGTCTGTCCTTGGCCGTTTCCAGCGCGTCCTGGGCCTGAACCAGGGCAAGCTGAGCCTGGGCCCGGGCGGCATCAGACTCCTTCAGATTCTCCAGCGCGCGCCGGGCGCTGATCAGATCCGCCTCTGCCAGGATGATCGCCTGGGACAAGGAGCTTCGTTCCAGGGATGCCAGCGTCTGTCCAGCGGAAACCTGATCGCCCACCTCCACATAGATCTCGCCAATCTGCCCGCTGGTCTGCCAGGCGAGCACCGCGGTCTGATTCGCCCGAACAGTGCCGGTCGCGCCGACCAGGGCGGTCAGGCTGCCGCGGGCGATCTCCACCGTCTCGAAACCCGACCTGGCCGCCGCCTGCCTTGCCTGGATAAGACGAAAGCCGAAATAGCCTGCAACGGCCAAGACCACCACCACGACGACAATGATCGTACTACGCTTCATCTTTGACCTTTCTGGCGTTCTTTTCCCCAGCCGGGGAAGATGCTCCCCTGATCTTACCCGGCCAATTTTTCCTGTAATTTGGAATTGACATCCCTTTACCCAGGGGTGAATTATAACCCGGATATGCATAGTGTATGCCAGCCTGTACAAGCTCCCGCCGCGGGAAGTACTCTCCGGTATAATTCCTCTGTGGAGCGCGCTCGAATAACACGCATCTTGGCAAAGATCCGCCTGGCCGCCTGGAACATCCTGCTCCTTCTGGCGCTGCTCATGGCTCAGCAGCGCAGCGAGTATGACCTGACCGATCCGGTCGAGCGCGTTCGCGCTTACACCCGCCAGCAAGAATTCGATTACACAACCTGGACAATCAACGCGGTCATCAAGAAAGGCGAGCAGGGGGCGATCAACGCCTGGCGCTATCTGGACGAAAACCAGCAGCGCCAGGCGGTTTTGACTTACCTCGATCTGGTGGCTCAGTCCGAGCAGGTGAAGGAAGAGATCGCCGGAATATACGCCGATCCGGAGATCATCGATAAAGAGAGCGCTGCCCGCGGTCTGCTGATAGAACAGGAGCGGCTGGAAGCAGACATACGCCGGCAGGGAGCGCTAGCCGAATCGGTTCTCCAGCACCAGATCAGCGTGGTTCTGGCGGAGATCGGTCTGAGCCTGGGTGGTCAGCCCTTCCCGCCGCTGCTCTACCATGTCACTCCCCTGCCCAACGCGCTGATCGTTTCACCCCGAGAGGTGATCCGCCAGGACGCTGACGTCTCACTCCAGCCCGATCTGGCTCTGGACGAGATTGATCGCTTGGAGCAGGCGGTCGAAAGGGGTTTGAATGTTTCTGCGCTGGTCGTGCCGGTCGGCGGGATTGGCATCTATCCGACCATGGTGATGAGCACGACCAACCTCAGCTGGCTGGCCGAGGTCGTCGCTCACGAATGGATCCATAATTACCTCACCCTGCGCCCCCTCGGCGCGCTGTATTACGCCTCCCCCGAACTGCGCACGATCAACGAGACGACGGCTTCGCTGGCAGGCAAGGAGATCGGCGAGGCGGTGCTGAAGCGCTTTTATCCCGACTTTCTCCCGCCTCCGCCCGCCCCCCTTCCTCAGGAAGAGCTGACCCCGCCCTCTCTTCATCGAAATGGAGGCGCGCCTTCATTCAACTACCGGGCAGAGATGCGCGAAACCCGCGTCACCGCCGACGCGCTCCTTGCGGAAGGGAAAATCGAGGAGGCCGAACAGTACATGGAAACCCGCCGCCAGTTTTTCTGGGAGCACGGGTACCGCATCCGTCGCCTCAACCAGGCCTACTTCGCTTTTTACGGCGCCTACGCCGATGTCCCGGGCGGCGCCGCCGGCAGCGATCCGGTTGGCGCGGCGGTGCGCATTCTGCGCGCCCAATCCCTCGATCTGGCAGAGTTCGTCCGCCGGATCGCCTGGGTCACCTCATTTGAAGACCTGCAGCGCCTGATCCAACCCGCCGCCGGCTCGGATTGATCAGAAGAAGCTTTTCTATCCAGGATTTTCGGCCGTCAATCGGCGCCGCTCCGCCTGACTACAGGTCGAAATCGCCGGCGCCGGGACCGCCTCCCTCGTCAAGGTCGGGCAGGTCTTGCTCGATATCCTCAGGGGACTGCCCGTGTTCCAGGCGACTGACCACTTCATCGAACATGGGGCCCATATCCTCGCCAAGTTCTTTGCTCATTTTGCGCATCATCCGCCCCATCGCCCGCGGATCGTTTTCCAGCCCCTCCAACCCGGACATATCCTCGAAGCTCTCCAGACGGCTCTCCTCCGAGCGGGAAATGCGCACCCGCCCGATACGGCGCTGGACCTGGTCCGAGCCGCAGTGCGGGCAGACCACCGCGCGAGCGCCGTATTCAGCGTAACTCATGTAAAGATCAAAGCGTTTGCGGCAGTTCATGCAGCGGTAATCGTAGACAGGCATTTCCAACCTCGCGAAAGGAAATCTCTTTATCAATTATAATCAAGGTACTTCGCGCGGAGGGAGAGCCAATCGAGACCTCCGCAGGTGAAGGCCGCCCGCCAGGATGGTAAGCTTAAACATGACGAAACCCGATCCAATCTCCTTTGACCTCCATCACCCCCAACCGCTGTTAATCGTCGTCTCCGGCCCCTCAGGCGTCGGCAAGGATTCCGCCCTGACCGAGTTGAAGAAACGCGGCCTTCCGCTTCATTTTGTCGTCACCACCACCGACCGGCCTCCGCGGCCGAACGAAGTCGAGGGCGTGGATTACCACTTCATCTCCCGCGAACGTTTCCAGGAGATGATCGCCAACGACGAGTTCATCGAGTACGCCCGGGTATACTCCGATTACAAGGGCATACCCCGCAAGCAGATCCGTGATGCTTTCGCTTCTGGACGGGACGTGATCCTTCGGGTCGACGTGCAGGGCGCCGCACGCCTGCGCGAGCTTTTCCCCGAAGCGGTGTTGATCTTCATGATCCCCGAGAATTATCAGGAATGGTACCAGCGCCTGGTGAACCGCCACAGCGAGACGCCCGAACAACTCCAGGGGCGGATTGAGACCGCGAAAATCGAGCTGCAAAGTCTGCCCGAATTCGATTATGTCGTGATCAACGCCCATAACCGCCTGGAAAAAACGGTCGATTGCATCCAGGCCATTATCGAAGTGGAGCACATGAAAGTGCATCCGAGAAGAATAACGATATGAGTATCTCATCCGAGCCGCAAAACGAAAGCCCCCATACTTACCAGCCTCCGCCGCGGCGCGTCCGCCAACCGGTTGGCCTGCCCTATGTAACCTACTTCATGATCGCCTCGTGCGTGCTGATCTACCTGGGACAGATGCTCACCCAATCCTCTGCCGGCGGCGACCTGCTCAGCTTGTTCGGCGCAAAATCCAACAGCGCGATCCTCCGCGGGGAATACTGGCGGCTGATCACCCCCATGTGGCTGCACGGATCGCTGCTGCACATCGCCTTCAACATGTACGCCCTGGCAATCTTTGGCAGCAGCCTGGAGCGGTTCTACGGACACGGGCGGTTTTTGCTCCTCTACCTGTTGAGCGGCTACGCGGGAAACGTGGTTTCTTTTATGATGACGCCGCGCAACTCACTGGGCTCCTCCACGGCGATCTTCGGGCTGCTGGCGGCCCAGGCGGTGTTTATATACCAGAACCGCACTCTGATCCGCAACTCGCGCTCCCTGTTAATCAACACCATTGGGATCGCCGCGTTCAACCTGTTTTTAGGCCTCTCCCCCGGTATCGACAACTGGGGCCACCTGGGCGGGTTGATCGGCGGGCTGGCATTCGCTTGGTCTGCCGGACCGGTTTGGGAGCAGAATCCCCTTTTTGGCATCCGCGCTGTCAAGCGGGACGCGCAGCGTGTTGTTCTGGTCGCGGCGGGGGTTTTCATCGTCTTCAGCGCGCTGGCCGTGCTGAAAATCATGACAACGTAGCGGAGATCATAAGAAGATCCCCGCGCCGGGTCCTGCGGCGCGGGGACACCATCCTTGTAAGATGAAATAAAGCTAGTCGCTGCTGACCGGCGAGGAGATCAGGCTGGCGGCGGGTTTGATGCCGGCCGATTGGGATTCGACGGTCATGACGGTCCTGTTGAGCATGGCCCCGGCTGCCATCAGGATGCAGAGCGTGCCGCCGAGCAAATACCAGGATTGCAGCCCGAGCCATTCGGCTACCGGCGCAGCAACGACCATCGAAAGCGGCGACATGGCTCCCGCCATGCTCATCACCAGGGTAAACACCCGTCCCTGCATTTCTGGTTCGACCTTTGTCTGAATCAGGGCAAAAAAAGGGCCGTTCACCAGCGGATTGGTGAAACCGGCGAGGAACATGCCTCCCAGCGCCATCCAATATCCGTTTTCGGGCGCCAGTCCGATTCCCAAGACGCCAAAGCCCATTCCGATCAGGCTGACCATGGAGGTGGTCACCTTGCGGCGGAAGCCTCCCCAGACGCTGAGCAGCAGCCCGCCAGCGATGACGCCGGCGCCGAGCATCGATTCGAGCCAGCCGTACTCTGCAACCCCGCCGTGGAAATGGCGGCTGACGACCAGCGGCAGAAACGCGAAGGCCGGATTGATCAGGAAGTTGATGGCTGCCGCCATCACCAAAATGGCCGTCAGTCCCGGCCAGGAGACCACATAGCGCAGACCGGCCCTCACATCGCTGAGCACCGTTCTGACCGTGGCTGCGCCCTCCGCCCGCTCCGGCTGAGGAATGGCGATAAAGAGCAGCGGGGCAATCGCCAGCCCGGCGGTGCCGATGTCGATCGCCAGCACGCTCTGCATCGGCAGGATCGAGAGCAGCAGCGCTCCGAGCGGCGGGGCGGCGATCCGCATCAGACCCGCCAGCGCCTGGTTGGCGCCGGCCAGGCGGGCAAGGTGCTCTTCGGGCACCATCAGTGCCGAGGAGGCCGACATCGCCGCGAAGTGGAACCCGCCGCCGAGCGCGCGCACAAACATGGCAATATAGATGTGCCAGGGCTGAATGACGCCCGCGAGGAACAGGACAACCAGCCCTAGCGTCGCGAATGCCACCGCTCCGTCCGCCGCGATCATCACCTTCCGGCGGTTCCAGCGGTCAACCAGCGCGCCAGCGAATGGTCCAAGGAAGATTTCCGGCAGCAGCGCCACCAGCGTCGCGGTGGCCAGGACGACCGTCGAGCCGGTTTTCACGGTCAGCCACCAGACCAGAGCAAACTGGACCAGGTTGCTGCCAAAGAGGGAGAACGCCTGACCGCCCCAGATCGGAGCAAAAGCGCGCATCCATTTTTCTTTGACGGATTTTTGGACGGTTGTTTCCATGGTCATCACACCTTTTAAAACGGGATTCATGTGCGCGAATCCGACCGGGCGGGTCGCCAGGGTTTTCACGCATATTTCTTTGCTGATCTGGACGGCAGCCAGGGAAGGGTTACAGCCGGGTCATCAAAAGCCTTTCGGGCTTGCTATTCGATAAACACCTCGACGTGCTCGCCGTCTTCGTCGTCATAGACGTCCACAATCTGGCCGATCTCACCAGAACGGACCCAATCCATCAGAAGATTGGGATCCAGGCCGTCGACTTCCGGCGCAAAACGCATGCCCATCTTGATCCCCGAGCTGACCAGGTTAAGCGGCAGGCGGATGTTGACCCGAGTCTTGCCGGTGTCCGTGTCGGTGACTCGCACGCGCATCCAGCGTCCGCCGCCAGCCGGTCCGTAGGGCGGAGGGGCAGGTGCCGGCGGGGGCTTGGGCGCGCCGCGCCCGGCGCTGGAGGCGCTTTCCAGAGCCTCCAAAAGACGCGCTGCCTGCTCCGCGTTGATTTTGCCTTCCTGCAGCATGGTCAAGATTTTCAGACGTTCTTCCGCGTTCGCCATTCATCCACCTTCCCGGGTTCAAGATTTCTCAGTTGAATCCTCTTTTTTACCAAGCAGCCGCAGCTGAGCCTCTTCCGGACTGATCGCGCCCGATGCCAGCTCATCCAGGATGCGCAGCCTGTCTTCTGTGGTCAGCCGCACCGGGGGCTCCTCCCGGCCCGGCTCGTAACCAAGCGCGCGCAGGATTTCGTTGAAACGGTTGCGCAGGGTCGGGTAGGAGAGGTTCAGTTCCTCCTCCATGCGGTTGAAACGCCCTTCGCAGCGGATGAAGGTGAGCAGGAAATCCATCTGCTCGTTCTTAAGCGCGGCGAACGGATTGGTCGCAGGATGAAAATGCCCTTCGATCGTGGTGTTGCAATGCATGCAAAAAAGACGGGTGACCATCAACTCTTGATTGCACACCGGGCATTTTGTCAACATCGGGTTCATTCAACCTCCTTTACCGGCGCAAAGCGTCAGACTCATACGCGCCTGTCTCATTATTCTAGAGCTATTCTAACAGAATATTTAAATTTGTCAATCCTTTTATAAAGATTTTGTATATTAATTTGAATTAATTGAATTTTTTTCAACCGAAACTCAAATTTATCAATCCGCCGGATTACCCCCCAACCTTTCGGCGTACAGCACCCAGCGCCCCTTGCGGTCGTCGGCGTCAACCGGCGCGCGGTCATAATAGATCTCGAAGACGCGGCCGCCGGCCACCCGGACGCGGAAGTAGAACCGCCCCACACCCCACGAGCCAACCCTTTCGGCGCGTGATTGATGCGGCGGGGTCATGTTGCGCGCCATCCGGCCGCGCCGGCGGAAATCCTGCCATTCCGCCAGAGTTTCGACGACCTCGAAATCCTGCCCTTGCCAGCGGAAGCGCGCCGGGCAACGGGGGACTTTCTCCAACAGCGGACGCCCTCCCTGCTCCACCTCAATCGGTTCGCCGATAAAACGCAGGTCGGGAGAAGGCAGATCGCTCATCCTTTCATTGTATCCTGCTTTGCTCGACCTTGATCCTGATCGATAAGCGACTCTCGCATATATTAATGATTTGTAAACAAGCCTCTGTTCCCATTTTTTTCAATTCAGCTTGTGATATACTGAATTCGTTATAGGGAATTGATTTTGGTAACACATCGGGGACATCAGGTTGAAACACCAGAATATCTGGAGGGCACGATGAAGACTCTGCTGCTGATGCGCCATGCCAAATCCAGCTTCAAGGATGGGGAACTGCCGGATTTCGAGCGCCCCTTGAGCAAGCGCGGCGAGAAGGAGGCTCCGCGGATGGGCAAACTGCTCAAGGATAAAGATCTGACACCTGATTTGATTCTCTGCTCGACCGCTCAGCGCGCCAGTCAGACCGCCGAACTGGTCGCCGACAAATGCAAGTACGAACGCGAGATCGTTTTCGTCCAGGATTTTTACCTCGGCGAGCCCGAGGCGTACCTGAATGCCCTGCGCGACCTCAACGACGAGGATAACGACACCGTCCTCGTCATCGGCCACAATCCCGGCCTGGAGTCGCTGCTTCAGCTGCTGACCGACAAGGTCGAATCGCTGCCGACCAGCGCAATTGCCCACCTGGAAGTGCCCATCCGCACCTGGAAAGCCCTGGACACCGATATCATTGCTTCTTTGAAACATCTCTGGCTGCCCCGCGACCTTTAAAGACCGCGCCCGTATTTCTGCGCGCGGCCACATTGGTTAAATTTTAAAGCCCTCCCCCAGGGCTGGGAGGAGGGCTTTCCCCGTCAAGTCCAGCTTTATTGGGACGTTTGGTTCAGCATCGGGCAGCCGGTGTTATAGCCGCCAAATCCGCCGCGCATCCCGCCCCGCGCGCCGTACATGCCCGCGCCGCGGGATTTCATCCAATCGGCCTGTTCCTGGGTGATGACCCCGTCGGCCAGAGCCTGGTCAATCGCCTGAGCGCGGACATCAACCATCAGCGCGCGGAACTCTTCGACCGTCAGACCCTGCTCGAGAGCAATGTCCACCATGTGCTCGCCGCTGGCAAGCCGCTCGTTGATCTCGTCCACCGAAACGTTCAGCTGATCGGCAAAGGCTGCCGTCATGTAATCGTGGAGCAGACCTGCGTCCGTGCCGGTGAAGCCCTGGCTGTTCGCCATCATTCCGCGGCCGCCCACCCCGAACGAGCCGTCTCCTTGCGGCCCTCTCCCCTGGGCAGCAACTGTCCCGACAGCCGCGAACACTGCCACCAGAACGCATGCCAACACGATACCGATTAATATTTTCTTCATCACATAACCTCCTTTTTCAGGGTATTTTATTCTTGCGCTTTGAATATACCCAAAGGTTGTGAAGAAGTTATGAATGCGGTGCGAAGGAATGGTGAAACTGACGGACGTGCGCCTATCGATCGCCCGGCCTAATGTAAGCGGACACCCCATTCCGTCAGTCGCAGCGAATTTCCCGGGCAGTCGTCTATCCGTCGATCATAGATCGGGTAGATCCAGCAGCGGTCATCTGCCCGCAATATCATTTTTTTTTACAACCGCAATAGACTGGGAAGCCAGCCAGCTGCAGATGCGCTCGTCGATCTGGTCGCGGATCTCGCGGAATTTGGCTAATTTTTCTTCAGCGCTGCCCTGGAACGCGGCCGGATCCTCAAAGGGCCAATGCAGGCGCATGCCCATTCCGGGGAAGATCGGGCAGCGCTCGTCCGCATTCGAACAGACCGTGATCAGGTAGCCGAAATGCAGTTTGCCCATGTAGGTTGTCAGCGGTTTGGAGCTGTGGGCGCTGGTGTCCACGCCGATTTCCTCCAATACCCGGACAGTCAGCGGGTGAACGCCCTTCGGCTCCAGACCGGCGCTGTGGACTTCGAACCGGTCTCCGGCGTATTTCCTGAGAAGCGCCTCAGCGATCTGGCTGCGGGCGGAATTGCCGGTGCATAGAAAGAGGACGCGGGTTTTGTCGGTCATGATCCTCACCTGTAAGATCCTTTAGCTGCAGCCATTATAACCGCCGAACCTTAATACCTTGTGAATGGATAGTTATCAACAGGTTAAGGATTAGCGGAGCGCCGTCCGCTTCGACGGGCTCTGCGGACGATTCATGAGAGACCGGCATCTTGCTGAATCACAGCCGCGCAGCCACCACCCGAATCGACGACCGACAGAGCAAGCGTTTCAGGCGGCTGGCGCGGGAAATTTCGCTCCAGTTGAAGAGCGCGGCTGGACGTTCCTGATGCGTCTTCAGGCGGCTCAATCAGACCGCCGCAGCCGGCTCGCTGCGATACAGTCTGCGCCGGAACCAGAAGGCCAGGTTGACCAGTCCGATCATCACCGGCACCTCAACCAGCGGTCCGATCACCGCGGCGAAAGCCTGCCCGGAATTCAGTCCAAACACCGCCACCGAGACGGCGATGGCCAGCTCGAAGTTGTTACTGGCGGCGGTGAACGACAGCGTCGCGGACTGGGCGTAAGAGGCCCCCAGGCGGTGGCTGAGCAGGAAGCTGATCACGAACATCAGGATGAAGTAGAACAACAGCGGGATGGCGATCCGCACCACGTCCAGCGGGATCTGCACGATCAGATTGCCCTTCAGGCTGAACATGACCACGATGGTAAAAAGCAGGGCGATCAGGGTGATTGGGCTGATCCGCGGGCTAAACTCCCGTTCGTACCACTCCCGGCCCTTCAAGCGGATCAAAACAAAGCGGGTGATCATCCCCGCCAGGAAGGGGATCCCCAGGTAGATAAAGACGCTCTTGGCGATCTCGCCGATGGTCACGTCGACCACGCTGCCCTGCAACCCAAGAACTGGCAGCAGCACGGTGATGAAGAGATAGGCGTACACGCTGTAGAAGAGCACCTGAAAGATGCTGTTGAAGGCCACCAGCCCGGCGGCGTACTCCCGGTCGCCCTTGGCCAGGTCATTCCAGACGATCACCATGGCGATGCAGCGGGCCAGACCGATCATGATCAGACCCATCAGGTAATCCGGCTTGTCGCGCAGGAAGATCACCGCCAGGACGAACATCAGAACCGGGCCGATGACCCAGTTTTGCACCAGCGACAGGCCGAGCACCTTCCAATTGCGGAAGACATCGCCAAGCTCTTCGTAACGCACCTTGGCCAGGGGCGGGTACATCATCAGGATTAAGCCGATGGCGATTGGGATGTTGGTCGTGTCCACCTGAAAGCGGTTGATGAAGTCCTCGACACCCGGAACCAGCGCACCGAGTCCGACGCCGACCGCCATGGCGAGGAATATCCACAAGGTGAGATATCGATCCAGAAATTTGAGGCGTTGCATGTTAGGTTGCGCGGTCATGGTTATTCTCTGTCACTCCTTAATAAAATATCAAACCAGGCTGCCGTTCTTGGTGGATTTACTCGGAATCCACGGGATAAGGGCAGCCGGGCACGTCCTTGAGGCTTGGGAGGTCGATTTCCAGGCCTGTTTTCGCGGCTGAGGTGCGAATGATTTCGAGCAGCTCGGGCTGGGCCAGGCGGTAATAGATGTTCCGCCCCCGCCTTAAGGCGCTGACCAGCCCGGCCTTGCGCAGGATCATCAGCTGCTGGGAGATATAAGCCTGGCGCTGCCCGAGCAGGAGCAGAATCTGCAGGCGGGCGGGGTTGCCGAGCAGACTGAACAGCTTTGCCAGGCGGGCTTCTGGATTGGGTACTCGTGGAGAGAATATATTCATAATTCTGAATATATTATATTCGATATCATCCTTCATAAAAGTGACAGAATTCCTGAATCCAAAGGATGGTTTGTCGGAAAAACAACGAAATCCATCTTTGCCGCAAGTGACGTATCACGAACAGCCTGTCAGGCACCAGGGGTTAAGTCCCACTTGACACCTCCCCCTTGGCGCCCAAGTCGTGACGCCTCCCCCCTTGCCCGGAAATTTATGGCTTCCTC
>FWPV01004269.1_pt1 | contig 30833 bp, 25 predicted proteins | sample 2228371 | NCBI WGS metagenome assembly FWPV01 (sample SAMEA103939776, study PRJEB20133) | metagenome | reverse complement strand
ATTGCCGTTGGAGCCGTTCGTGGTGGACAAGGGCGTCCTGATCTCCGAGCAGGACCTGCCCGACTGGCAGCCCGGCAAGTACGGCGGCACATTGAACTTCGCTCACGCGGTTGCCAACTGGAATCCCGACATCTTTATCGGCGCGAACGAGAACCTCCTGTGCGCGCCGGGGATCGGCCTCGAAGGGCTGCGGCCTTGCATCGTCAGCGACTATCAGGTCAGCCCCGACAACAAGGAGTTCACCTTCACGTTGCGCAAGGGCCTCAAGTGGTCGGATGGCCAGCCAGTGACGACCGAGGATGTCCGCTTCACCTGGGAAGACGTATATGGCAACGAGAAACTCACGCCCAGCTTCCCGAACCGCTTCCGCGATGGCGGCAAGGCGGGCGCCAATCCAGCCAAACTGACCATCATCGATGACCTGACCTGGAAGCTGACGTTCGGCGAACCGTATGGCGGCTTCCTGCGCGAGATCAGCATCAAGGGCTGGCAGGGCTACACCGATCTGCTGCGCCCCAGCCATTACCTGAAGCAGTTTCATCCCAAGTATGCGGATATGGAGAGCCAGGCCATCAAGGATGAGATGGCCAAACTCAACTTGAAGGATGAGTGGTGGCAGCTTTTCGCCAACAAGAACTGCAACAACTGGGATCTCACCAACCCGCGTTGTGTCAATTACCCATCGCTCTACGCGTGGGTGGGCGTGCCTTCGGGCAATCCCAACCTGCTCACCTTCGAGCGCAATCCGTACTATTGGAAGGTGGACGCCGCCGGCCAGCAACTGCCCTACATCGATAGACTTCAGTCGCAGCAGGTCAACGACGTCGAGATGTTGACCCTGAAGGTGCTGAACGGCGAAGTCGACTTCGTGCGCGAGAGCACGGCGCTCGTCAAGCTGCCTCTTTACAAGGAGAACGAGGAGAAAGCCGGCATCCGTGCGCAGTTGATGGACAATCATGTTGACCCAAGCTGCTTCTATCTGAACCTGACCTACGCGGACGAAACCTGGCGCAAGATCGTCAACGATGTCCGCTTCCGCCAGGCCGTGATGTACGCGATCAACTACCAGGAGATCATCGAGCAGATCTACTACGGCTTCGCTCAGGTGCCCAAGCTGGTGCCGGCCGAATACAATCCAGACAGGGCCAACCAGTTGCTGGATGAGATCGGGCTGAGCGAGCGAGACGCCGACGGCTATCGGATCGGGCCGGACGGGAAGACGTTTGTGATCGCCATCGAACATGCGGCGCATGCGCCGGATATCTCCCCCGCCGCGGAACTGGTGTCGCAGCATCTCAAGGCGGTGGGCTTGAAGGCGCCGGTGAAGCAGATCGATCCACAGTTGTGGGGCACGCGCATCGCCGCGAACGAGATTCAGGCCACCTTCATCTGGGATGTGCAGCCGATGTGGGCTGACAACACCTGGACGGACTACGTCCCCAACAACCAGTGGGCGCCGCTCTGGAATCTGTGGTTCACCAGCGATGGCAAGGAAGGCGAGGAGCCGCCGGCGGCGGCCAAGGAGCTGTTCGACATCCTGGGCGGCCGCAACCAGGCCATCCCGTATTCCGAGCAGGATCTGAAGCTCAGAGACGATCTGTACAGGAACTACGCGGAGAACATCTGGATCTTCCCGCTGGCTGAGAAGGTGAACTACGCCATGGTCGTGTCCCAGAAGCTGGGCAACATCCCGCAATCAGGGCAGGCCATCGGCGCCGACTACAGCATGGAGCAGTTCTTCTTCAAGTGATCGGGCGTGCCAGGCCAGGCGCCTGACATGTATGGAGGCGTCAGGCGCCTGCGCCAGGCGATTCGGCTGAGGAGGTATCATCAATATGTTGCTGTATATCGTTCGTCGTGTCTTGATGTTGATCCCGATCCTGGTGCTGATGTCGATGGTGGCGTTCTTCCTGATCCAGTTGCCGCCAGGCGACTACGTCAGCTTTCGCATCCAACAACTGAAGATGTCCGGCGTCGAGGTCTCGGAGGATGAGGCGGAGCGCCTCAAGATTCAGTTCGGCCTCGATAAGCCGCCCATGGAACGCTACGTGTGGTGGATCTCGGGGATCGTCCTGCGCGGGAACTGGGGTTGGTCGCTCCAATGGAACAAGTCGGTCAACGAGATCTTGCAAGAGCGCGTCCCGATGACGGTGGTGATCTCCCTATCGGCCCTGATCTTTTCATGGATCGTCGCGGTCCCGATCGGCATCTATTCCGCTACCCACAAGTATTCGCTGCTGGACTACCTGTTTACCTTCTTAGGGTTCATCGGCGTGGCGACCCCTGGCTTCCTGCTGGCCTTGATCATGGCCTGGTTGTTGTTTACCAAATTTGGCTTTTCGGCCCTGGGCCTCTTCTCCAAAGAATACCTGGACGCGCCGTGGAGCTTCGCCAAGTTCATCGATCTGGATCAGCACATCTGGCTGCCGTTGATCCTGGTGGGCCTGGGCAACACGGCGGCCACCATTCGCGTGGTGCGCAACAACCTGCTGGATGAACTCAACAAGCAGTATGTGATCACAGCGCGCGCCAAGGGCCTCTCCGAATGGCGTCTGCTTCTCAAATATCCGGTGCGCATGGCCATCAATCCGCTCCTCAGCACGGTGAGCTGGGTGCTGCCGGGCCTGGTCTCGGGCACTGTGTTGATCGACATCGTCCTGAGCCTGCAGACGGTCGGCCCTGTGCTCTTGCGCGCCACGCTGGCCCAGGACATGTATCTGGCCGGCGCGATCGTGCTGATCCTGAGCGCGCTCACGGTGGTCGGGGCCTTGCTGGGAGATATCTTGCTGGTGTTGGTCGATTCGCGCATTCGCTTTGGGAGGTTGGCGAAGTGAGCACGCAGGAAAAGCCTATCGCAGCATCTTCTGTCGAGGTCGAGACCGTTCAGCCGACTATCTCGTTCGATAGAGCCTCGATTCCGCCGGAGGATCGTTACTACTATGCCAGCCAGTGGGAGCTGATCTGGTGGCGCTTCAGTCGGCATAAAGTAGCTCTCTTCGCGGCGGGCGTGATCATCTTGCTTTATCTGGGCGCGATCTTCGCGGACTTTGTGTCGCCGTACAGCATGGATAGGCGCTTCGAGGGCTTTCAGGCCGCTCCCCCTACCCGCATTCATCTGATCCGACCGGACGGCGGGATCCAGCTTTATGTCTTTGGGACCCAGCGTCAACTTGACCAGAAGACCTTCAAGTGGACTTACACGGAAGACACCAGCCAGGTGTACCCGATCAAGTTCTTCGTACGCGGCGACGAATATAAACTGTTGGGCCTGGTGAAGACCAACGTGCATCTGTTCGGCGCGGAGGGCGCGCCGATCTTCCTCTTCGGCACCGATCGCCTCTCACGCGACCTGTTCACTCGCACCTGGTTCGGCGCGCGCATCTCGCTTTCGATCGGCCTGGTCGGCGTGTTCCTCAGTTTCGTGCTGGGCGTCATCCTGGGCGGCATCTCTGGCTATTTCGGCGGCGTGGTGGATGATGCGATCCAGCGCGTGATTGACTTCCTGTTGGCGATCCCTGGCCTGCCGTTGTGGATGACCCTCTCGGCAGCGCTGCCGCGCGACTGGCCCACTTTGAAGATGTACTTCGCCATCACCATTATCCTCTCGATCTTGGGGTGGTGCGGCCTGGCGCGCGTCGTGCGCGGCAAGATCCTGCAGTTGCGCGAAGAAGACTACACCCTGGCTGCCTTGGGCGCGGGCGCCAGTGACTGGCGCATCATCACCCGCCATCTCTTGCCGGGGTTCACCAGCCATCTCATCGTCTCGATCACCTTCTCGATCCCGGCCATGATCCTGAATGAGACCGCGCTCAGCTTCATTGGCCTCGGCATCCAGCCGCCCGCGGTGAGTTGGGGCACCTTACTGCAAGACGCCCAAAACCTGACGGCAGTGGCCCAGCAGGCCTGGCTGCTGATCCCGGCGCTCTTCGTGATCGGCACGGTGATCATGTTCAACTTCGTCGGCGACGGTCTGCGCGATGCCGCTGATCCATACGAGAGATAAGGAGGAAGGACTGCTATGGCGGCATCCAATCATTATCCCGTTCTGATCGAAGTGCAGGATCTGCAGACCTACTTCTTCCTCCATGAGGGCACCGTGCGGGCGGTGGATGGAGTGAGCTTCAACATCTATGAGGGCCGTTCGTTGGGGGTGATCGGCGAGAGCGGCTGCGGCAAGTCGGTCACGGCGCAATCCATCATGCGCATCGTGCCCTCCCCGCCCGGCCGAGAGGTAGGCGGCTCCATCAACATCCACCTGCGGGAGAATGGCGCGGGCGCCGAAGAGGTCGTGGATGTGCTCAAGCTGCCCGCCAGCGGCCCGAAGATGCGGTCCATCCGCGGCAAATATATCGGGATGATCTTCCAGGAGCCGATGACCTCCCTCAGCCCGCTGCACACCATCGGCGATCAGATCGCTGAAAACCTCTTGATTCACGATAAGCGCGTCTCCAAGAGGGAGGCCAGGGAGCGCACCATCGAGATGCTCGCTCGCGTCGGCATCCCGCGGCCGCAGCGCCTGGTGGACGCGTATCCGCACCAGCTCAGCGGCGGCATGCGCCAGCGCGCCATGATCGCCATGGCCCTGATCTGCGGCCCCCGGCTGCTGATCGGCGACGAGCCGACGACCGCGCTCGACGTGACCATCGAGGCGCAGATCCTGGACCTCATCAAGAAGCTGCAGGCCGACTTCGGGATGGCGCTGATGTATATCAGCCACGATCTGACGGTGGTCGGCGAGATGTCCGACGAGATCATGGTCATGTATCTGGGGCAGGTGATGGAATACGCCAGCACCGACGAGATCTTCGACAATCCGCTGCATCCCTACACCGTGGCCCTATGGCGGTCCATTCCTACCATCGAGGGGAAACTGGAACGATTGGTGCCCATCAGCGGCTCGCTGCCCAGCCCCTTCGCGGTGATCCCAGGATGCCGGTTCTTCTCGCGCTGTGATCGGCGCAAGCCGGGCGTGTGCGACGTCGCGCCGCCGCCCCTCAAAGAGGTGGCGCCGGGACACAAGGTGCGCTGTTTCCTATATTAGTAGACGAACCGATGGAGAGACGATCAAGCATGCCTGACCAAGCACAACCTCTGCTGGAAGTTCGAGGTCTGCAAAAGTGGTTCCCGGTGTCTAAAGGCTTTTTCCAGCGGCAGATCGGTTTCGTAAAGGCCGTGGATGGCGTGACGATCGATGTGCAGCCTGGCGAGACGCTGGGGATCGTGGGCGAGAGCGGTTCTGGCAAGACGACGCTGGGACGGTGTATCACACGCCTGTATCAGCCCACGGGGGGCCAGGTGATCATGCGGGTGGACGGCGAGACCCTCGATGTGACCGCCCTGAAAGGGAAAGACCTCTCGAAGTTCCGTCGGCGCGCCCAGATGATCTTTCAGGACCCTTATTCTTCTCTCAACCCCCGCATGACCGTGCTCCAGACAGTGGGCGAGCCATTGCTGGTGAACAACCTGGCGCGCGGCAAGGAGTTGGAGCAGCGGGTGACGGAGACGATCTTGCGGGTAGGGCTGCGTGTGGAGCATCTGCAACGCTATCAGCACAGCTTCAGCGGCGGCCAGCGACAGCGCATCGGCATCGCGCGCGCCATCGTGGTGAATCCCAAGCTCGTGGTGGCCGACGAGCCGGTCTCGGCCCTGGATGTTTCGATCCAGGCGCAGATCTTGAACCTCCTGCTGGACCTGCAACAGCAATTTGGCCTGACGTATCTTTTTATCTCGCACGCCATGAGCGTGGTGCGTTACGTCAGCGACCGCATCGCCGTGATGTATGCGGGCAGGCTGGTGGAGTTGGGACCCAAGCAAGAGCTGTTGAGCCATCCGAAGCATCCGTATACGGAGGCGCTCCTGGCGGCAGTGCCCAAGCCATCCCAGCGCAAGCAGGGATTGCGTCTGGTATCGCCGGGTGAGCCGCCCGACCTGGCCAACCTGCCGAAGGGCTGCGTGTTTGAGACGCGCTGCAAGTATGCCGTCGAGCAGTGCCGGGTCGAGCCGCCCGAGCTGGTCGAGGTAGAGCGTGGCTCGTACGTGAGCTGCCATCTGGCGAAATCGCTGACGTTGCAGGGGATCTGATCCGGCTGGCAGCTCGCGTCGCCGCGCGAGTTGCCGGCCCTTTGGGATCACAGGATCGAGATGAAAATGAATTCGATGCGAAGAGTCTCTGCATATTTGCTGGGGTGGGGGCTGTGGGTGGTCACCTGCGCTCTGGGCGTGTTCATCGCGTTTTGGGCGGTGCGCGGGGCCATCAACGCGATCGCTGAAGCTCTCACCATGAACGCTGCGTTGACCGGCACCCCGGCGGAGCAGTTCCAGACGCCGTACATTCGCAATGCTGTGGATCGCTTCGGCGCTCTGGTTCTGGGCATCCTGTCTGTGCTGATGGTCGTGGTTGTGGAGCACTATTATCGTACCGGCGTCGAAGCGGATCAGTTGTGGCGCCGATTCGCGCTGGCGACTGCGATCGAGTTCGGGGTGTTGTTCGTCGCGCTCACGATCCAGACGATCTTCCTCGGCGCGCTGGGGCTGTTCACGATCTGGAGCATCGTGCTGCCGGCAGGCGCGCTGGCTGTCGCTGTCCTGCTGAGTTGGGCGGCGGCGCGCCGAGATGGACATGTCGCCCCCTCCTGAACGCTGATGCTGAGCCTGTTCAGGCGCATCCTGCTGCGGCGTCTGGCTTTGGTCGTTGTCTTCGCTTGTGGCCTCCTCTTCCTCTGTGGGCAGCTCAAGTCGCCAGCCAACCTCTACGACGAAGGCCTGATCCTGGTCAACGCCGAGCGCATCCGCGACGGCGCCGTACCTTATCGCGATTTCTGGACTCTCTATTCGCCCGGCTATTTCTACGCCCTCGCCGGGCTGTTTGCCTGGATCGAGCCGAACATCCTGGTCGCGCGGCTGTTCGACACGGCGCTGCGCTTCCTGTTGACGTTTGAGGTGTATCTCCTGGCGCGAACGCTCGCGTCCTCATATGTCGCGCTGGTCCCTTATGCGCTCGTCACGTTTTGGTTGGGGACGATCCGCTTTTATTCCTATCCGGCGTTCCCGGCCACGGGCGCCATCTTGCTCGCAGCGCTGCTGTTTTGGCGTTATCTGCAGACCGAGCGATCGCGTTGGCTGTTGGCGACCGGTCTGGCGCTGGGGGGGACGGCCCTGCTCCGTCTCGATTTCGGCGGCTACGCGGCGATCGGCTTCGGCGCAGCGCTGGTGGGGCGTGAACTGCGCCTGGCGTATGATGCGGGCGTCGCAGGCTGGAGGGGATTGGGACGCGTGATGCGGACGGGCGCGCTCCTGGCCGCCGGCGCGCTGCTGGTTGCGCTGCCAGCCTATGCGACGCTGGCGGCTGCGGCGGGCCTGGATACGCTCTACGATGACCTGGTGCGCTTCCCGGCCACGACGTTTCGAGCGTTCCGGCATCTGCCCGTGCCGCCCCTCATCCTCGACTTGGGCAAGGTCACCAGCTCTCAGTGGAATGACTGGCTGCGCCTCTACCTGCCGTTGGCGATTTACCTCGCCGCGCTGGTTGGGGTCTTACGCCAGCTCTTAGGACGCCGACAGCCGGGGGCGGATCATCGAACGAAGGTCGCGATCTTGCTCCTGGCGCTGACGGGCGCTGGCCTGGGCCTAGTCGTCAAGGCCACCTCGCGCTACCACGAGTTGCATGCTTTGCCGACGACGATCTGCGCGTCGATCGTCGCGACGGCTTTGCTCGATTGGCTCCCCTCCCCTTGGCGTCGCAGCGCGCCGTTCCGCATGGCGCTCGTTGGAGGGGCTTTCCTCTTCTTGACCAATCCCTACATCGTGCACTTCGCTTCGCTGGCTCAGAACGGCGCCGTTTCGCCCTGGGGGTGTTATTCTCAGGAGCCGCGAGCTGGTTGCGTGGTGTTGGATCACAATCAAGAGCGGACGGCCGAGTATATCCGATCGCAGACCAGGCCCGACGAGTATGTGTTCATAGGGAACGTGCGACACGATCAGATCTTCATCAACGATCTGATGCTCTATTTCCTGATCGATCGGCCCATCCCGACGCGCTACACCGAGCTTCATCCGGGCCTGGCCACCACGCTGTCCGTGCAGCAGACCATCGCGGCTGATCTGGCCGATCACGACGTGCGGTGGATCGTCTTGGTGGCGGGATGGGAATCGCACGAGCCGAACGCCAGTTCGGTCAGCAGCGGTGTGACCTATCTGGACGATGTGATCCGCCAGCGCTATCGGCCTGTGACCTCGTTTGGCAATTACCAGGTGTGGCGACGCAGCGATTGACGTTTTCTCGCCTTGCTCCTGCTCCCCCGCTCTCGCGCTCTCCTGCTCTCCTACGCCCGTGCTCTCCTGTTCTCCCCTTCATTCGCCCGCCGGAGCTGTCCGCAGCCAGCGTTGATCTCGATGCCGCGGCGCAGGCGGATGGTGGCGGGGATGCCGTGGCGTTGCAGGACCTCGAGGAAGGCCGCGGCTCGTTCCGGGGGCGTGGGCTGATAGGGGGAGCCAGCGACGGGGTTGAGGGGGATGAGGTTGACGTGGCAGAGCAGGCCGCGCAGGAGCTGCGCCAACGCCTCGGCGTGATCAAGGCCGTCGTTGAGATCGCGCATGAGCGCGTATTCGAAAGTGACGCGACGGCGCGTGCGGGCGATGTAGCGACGGCACGCGGCCAGCAGTTCGGCCAGGGGATAGCGGCGGTTGATTGGGACCAACTGATCACGCAGGGCATCCGTGGGCGCGTGGAGCGAGACGGCGAGGCCGATCGGCAACGGCTCCTCGGCCATGCGGTCGATCATGGGCGCCAGCCCGACCGTGGAAAGGGTGATCGCGCGCGCGCTGAGGCCGAAGCGGCCGGGCGCGGTCAGGTCGCGCAGGGCCTGCCATGTGGCGGCATAGTTGGCCAGCGGCTCGCCCATGCCCATGACGACGATGTTGGTGACGTGGGTGGGGCGGGCAACGGCGAGAGCGGGCGAGGGGGCGTCGGCGGGGGCGCTCAAGAGCCGCGCGAAGTACAGGACCTGGGCGACGATCTCGCCGGCGGTGAGGTTGCGCGCGAGGAAGGGGCATCCCATACCGCAGCCGACCTGCGTCGAGATGCAGAGGGTGCGGCGGCGGTCGTAGAGCATGAGGACGGCTTCGATCGTCTGGTCGTCGCTCAGCGCGAAGAGCACCTTGTGCGTCAGGCGGTCCCGGGAGGTGACGGCGCGCACTTCGCGTAGTGGAGAGAGGACATACGTCTCGGCAAGCCGGCTGCGCAGCGGGGCTGGCAAGTTGGTCATCGCCGCGAAATCGGCGACGTAGCGCTGGTAAATCCACTCCTCGATCTGGCGGGCGCGATAGGCTGGCTCGCCCCAGGCCAGTAATTGCTCGGCGAGCATTTCGGAGGTAAGATTAAGAATTAGCGTGCGTTCGTTCATGGCGGGGAAGAGTATAGCGCGCGGCGGGCGCGTGGTCAAAGGAGCGGGGAGGGGGAGTGCTTGAGAGCGGGAGAGGGGGGATGCGGTTGTATTGGGAGGTTGCCAAGAAGTCGTTTCAGCGCCATCTGGCCTATCGTGCGGCGAACGTGGCGGGGATCCTGACCAACACGTTCTTCGGCGCGATCTATGCTCATGTCTACCTGGCTGTCCTGCGCGGGCGTGGCCCCATGGGAGGGCTGGATGCGCAGGGGGCAGTCACGTACGTCGTCGTCAGCCAATCGCTTCTGATGGCGATGTCGGCCTTCGGCAACCGTGAGCTTTCGGAGGCGATCATTCGGGGCGACATCGTCATCGATTTCATCCGTCCTCTTCACTTCTATCGTTTCTGGGCGGCGCTGGACCTTGGCCGCGCCCTCTACTACCTGCTGTTGCGCGGCGTCCCGACTTTTCTGATCGGCTGGGTGTTGTTCGACGTCCGCCTGCCTGTCGATCCTGTCACCTGGCTGCTCTTCGGCGTCTGTTTGGCTTTAGGCATGGCGATCAGCTTCGCGTTTCGGTTCATCACCAGCAGCCTGGCGTTCTGGATCACCGACGCGCGCGGGGTCAACTATTTGACGAGCACGCTGATCATGTTCTTCTCGGGGTTCATCGTTCCCGTGAATTTCTTCCCTGATCGCCTGCGCAGCGTCGTCGAATGGCTGCCGTTTCGAGCGCTCAGCCACCTGCCGATCAATGTGCTTCTGGGCAATGTGACGGGCGCGGAGCTGGGGCGCGCCCTGGTCGTCGCTGGCGCCTGGTTGATCGGGCTGATCCTGATCGGCCATGGCGTGCTGCGGATCGTGACGCGCCGCCTCACGGCGCATGGGGGCTAGGATGGGCGATCTGGCGCGCCTGTACTTTCGGCTGATCGCGGCGCAGATACGTTCCCAGATGCAGTATCGAACGTCGTTCGCCGCCGAGTTGCTTGGCGGCTTCCTGATCACTGGCCTCGACTTCATCGCGGTGGTCATTCTGCTCAATCGGTTCGCTGCCATCGGCGGCTGGACGTTGGGAGAGGTCGCGTTCCTGTATGGGACATCCGCCATCTCGTTCAGCGTGGCCGAGCTGCTGGTCGGCGATTACGATCGCTTCGATTTCCTGGTGGTGCGCGGCGAGTTCGACCGCGTGCTGATCCGCCCGCTGGGGGTGGTCTTCCAGATGATGACGGGCGCGTTTCCCCTGCGGCGGTTGGGGCGCATGGCGCAAGGCGGGATCGCGCTGGCGGTCGCGCTCCATCTGCTGCAGCCTGCCTGGCGGACGGACCAGTGGGCGTTTCTGGCGCTGATCGGCGCGAGCGGCGCCCTCTTCTTCATGGCGATCTTCATCGTCGGCGCCACCGCCTGCTTCTGGTCGCCGCAGACGACGGAGGTCACCAACATTTTCACGTATGGGGGCACCTTCATGACCAGCTATCCCATGCACATCTACGCGCAGTGGCTGCGCGCCATTTTTACGTTCGTGATCCCTATGGCGTTCATCAACTACTATCCGGCCCTCTATCTGCTGAACAAGCCCGATCCGTTTGGGTTGCCGCCCTGGATGCCCTTTCTATCGCCGCCGGTCGCAGTGGGCGCGTTCCTGGGAGCGCTGGCCTTCTGGCGCTTCGGGGTGAAGCATTATCAGAGCACGGGCAGTTGATGGGGTTCGTTGGGATTGCGCCTGGCGGGAAGCGCGAGAGGGAGCCTGGAGCGGCTGGCGATCGGGGGCGAGGATGATCCACGTTGAGGAGTTGCACAAGCAGTTTCGCGTCTATCGGCATCACCAGGGGGCGCTAGGGGCTTTGCGCAACCTGGCGACGCGCGAGTTCCGCGTCGTGCGAGCGGTGGACGGCGTCTCGTTCAGCGTCGCGCGCGGCGAGATCGTGGGCTATCTTGGCCCGAACGGCGCTGGCAAGTCGACGACGATCAAGATGCTGACCGGCATCCTGGTCCCGACGGCGGGGAAGGTGTTGGTGGATGGGCGCGTGCCGTGGCGACAGCGCATCGAGCATGTGCGCCGCATTGGCGTCGTCTTCGGGCAACGCACCAACTTATGGTGGGACTTGCCGGTGATCGAGTCGCTGGATCTGCTGCGCCACATCTATCGTGTGTCGGCGGAGCGTTATCGTCGCAACCTGGAGCTGTTCGATGAGCTATTGGAGCTGGGGACGTTCCTGTCGACGCCGGTGCGCAGCCTGAGCCTGGGGCAGCGCATGCGCGCCGATCTGGCGGCGGCCTTGCTGCACGATCCGCCGTTGCTCTTCCTGGACGAGCCGACCATCGGCCTCGATGTAGTGGCGAAGGAGCGGATCCGCCAGTTCATCAAAACGATCAATCGTGAGCGGGGAACGACGGTCATTTTGACGACCCACGATCTGGGGGATGTCGAGAAGCTATGCGAACGCGTGCTCATGATCGATCATGGGCGCCTGGTCTTCGACGGCGCGATCGCGGAGTTGCGGCGTCGTTTTGGCGATCATCGCGTGTTGGTGGTGGACTTCGCCGAGGCGCCTGAGACGATCGCCCTGCCGGGCGCGCAACTCATCCGTCGCGAGGCCAATCGCGCCTGGTTGGGGGTGGCGCACGGCGAGGGGTACATGGCGGCGCTGGTGCTGGAGCTGTTCCGTCGCTATCGCGTGCGCGACCTGTCGGTGCAGGAGCCGGAGATCGAGGATGTGGTGCGCAGGATCTATGAAGGGCATCTGCTAGAGGGATGACAGGCGCGCGCAGGCTCAGTCTGCCTGGCGGGGCGCCACGAGGCGAGGATTGGCCCAATAGGCCGTAGCGTAGGGGGAAGCTGCGGCGACGGCGGCCACTTCCAGCGAGAGGCGCACAGTCTTTCCCCAATAAGGGGCCAGGGAGACTCGCGCCTCCTGCCATTGGTCTGGTGTCCCTGCGGTTTCAGGCCTGAGGCGCGCCTCGAAGATCGTCGCGCCCGTGCGCGTCGGCTCGTGGACGCGCACACGAAATGCCATGCCCTCATTTTGCCCTGCGGCATGGTCGTCCCACCATAGCCCGAATCGCAGTTCGCTGGCAGCGGGAATCGTAACCGTGTAGACAAGAGAGGCCCAGGATCGCGTGCCATTGAGCGGAGGACGCATCATGATCGCCCATCGTTGCGCTGCGAGGGGGCCAGCGATCTGGTCGGCGGCCCATTCGAACGTCGTGGGCAAAGGATTCCCGGCGGCGTCGATTACCTGGATGCTGGCCGGCTGGCTCCAGACGAACCATGTGTGTGGGGCCTCGCGCAGTTCCGGCATCAGGTCATGTAGTCCTCCGTCCCGATAATCGAACACATAGTAGTTGGGCGTGGCCCACCCCTGTTCTCGCAAGCGGCGCATATCGCCTCCCGGCCAGCGGAAGGGGCGGCCGTACCAGACCGCGGCCATCGCCTGCACGTAGTCAGGCTCGAGTGGAAGACGGGCTGCGAAGAAGTGAGCGTCCGCCGTTGGCTCGGGGACGAGATCGATCATCTGGGCGCGGAGTGTGGCTGCCAGGTCGGCCTGCGCCAGCCAGGCGATCTGCGCGCGCCGGATCGGGGGAACTTGCCAGCCGAGAAAGGCGACGAGGCCGACCAGGATGAGGGCCGATCGCCGGACGCGCGATCGACCTGCGCGCGCGACGAGCTGATCGATGCCCGCGCCGAGGGCGAGGGCCAGGCCAGTCCAGGGCAAGTAGAGGTAGCGGTCGGCCACGGTTTTCAGCGGTATCCAGACCCCCACGTACACCGCTGCCAGGTAGAGGAAGAACCACAGCCATCCCATGCGGGCGGCGGGCGAACCTCGCCGCAGCCAGAGGACAATCCCGAGGAGGGAGAGCGCCAGGACGATGGTCGCGACGAACCCCGTGGGAGGCGCAAGGGGGATCGCCAGATAGCGGGCGGCGGCGCGCAACCAGATCGCGCTGACTCCCTGGTCCAGCAGGCTTTGCCGAAAGGTGCGCCAGGTGATGCCGGCGGCGTTAGCAGTCCAGGTGGGCCGCAGGCTTTGGAAGACGCCATAGCTGGCCCAAACGACAAAGAGGGCGGCAGCCGCGGCCACCGCGGCGCGCCTGGGGCGGCGACGCTCGGCCATCCACTGCGCGCCGAGCAGGCCAGGGAGGACGAGGCTCTCTTCGCGCGCGAGCAGGGCCAGGCTGCTGGCGACGACGACGAGGGCCAGTCGCCAGGGGCGGTCCGGGCGCCGCAGGTAGGCTGCCTGATTCAGGAGCGCGGTCAGGGCGAGGATCGCTGCGACCAGAATGCTGATCGAGCTGATCCACCCCACGACCTCCTGATGCACGGCGTTGATCGCCAACAGGAAGGCCGCGCACCAGGCGCCGAATGCGCTGATTTGCAGGGCGCGCGCGTAACGATAGAGAAGCAGGGCGGCAACGGCGTGCAAGGCCCACAGGGTCAGATAGAAGGGGAACGGATGCAGGCCAAAAGCCAGCCGGCCGCCCAGGATCAGCAGGTTTTGCAGGGGGCGATAATACCAGCCGAGCCAGAATGGGCTGAGGATGCGGTAAGCCAGCCAGGGCGTGTCCACGAAGGGGGCGATGAACTCGAGATGCTTGTAGTCGTCGGCGATGAATGCGTCGCGGTAGGGCGGCGCATAGATGAGCGCGCTCAGGGCGAGGAGGCCGATCATCGGCAGGACGCGGCCATCGAGGAATCTCGCTCGCTGAGGAGGAAGATCCATCGACGCTGTGTCGTGGCCTGGTCTTGCCATTTGAGATGCGGAGTTGTTCATGGCAGGCGCAACGCTACGGCCCCCAAGAAAGCGAGCTGAGGCTGGCATCGGTCCAGTGTGCCGGATGCAAAGCCGATGCAGGCTTCTATGCTGAAGACAGGCTCTCCGCTGACCCTTCTGCCGCAGTCGACTCCTTCCAGGCTGCCAGCAGGGCGGCCAGGTCGTCGTAGACCCAATCGGCGGGCGGGTCGGCGGCGGCGAATCGTTCGGCGCTGGTGACGCCGCAGAGCACGCCGATGGTCTTGAGGCCGGCGCGGTGGCCGCCGACGATATCGGTCTCGTAACGGTCGCCGACGATCGCGGTATGGGCGGCGTCGCTGCCCAGGCGAGTCAGGGCCTGCAGGAAGATGCCCGGCTCCGGTTTGCCGATCACGCGCGCCTTGCGGCCGGTGGCGGTCTCGATCATCGCGACGATCGCGCCGGCGCCGGGGATCTCCCCCTCCTCGCTGGGGAGGCTGGCGTCGGTGTTGGTGGCGATGAAGGGGGCGCCGCGCTGAATGGCGAGGGCGGCGGCGCGCGCTTTGGCGTAAGTGAACTGTGAGTCGTAGCCGACAACGACATAGTCGGCTTGCTGGTATTCGGTCGTCAGTTGGAACCCGCGTTCGGCCAGCGCCTGCTGGATGCCAAGCTCGCCGATCAGGAGCACGCGCGCGCCTACCGGTGCGACCGTCTGGAGCCATTGGGCGGTGGCCAGGGCCGACGTGAAAATCCGTTGCGGGCTGACCGCGATGCCCATGGCGGCCAGCTTGGCGGCGTACTGCTCCGGCGTGCGGCTGGAGTTGTTGGTCAGAAAGAGAAAAGGGGCGCCTGTGGCCTGCAAATGAGCGACGAACGCCTGCGCGCCCGGCAGCGGCGTGGCGCCCGCGTAGAGCACGCCGTCCATGTCGAGGATGAAGGCGCGGAGGCCAGATAAGGATGGTGTCATAGAGCGAGTCCTGGGTGAGAGAATGGGCGAGTCGACGAATCAGCGAGTCAGCGAGTCAGCGAGTCAGCGAGTCAACGAATCCACGAATCAGCGAATCAACGAATCAGCGAATCGGCGAATCAGCGAATTGGCGAGTCTGTGGGTGGGCTGGCGTCTCCTCCGCGATCTTCGGCGGCGGCCACGTCGGCCTCGACGTCTGCGGCGGCGGTAGCGATGGCCCAGGCCACCAGCCCCCAGGCGCCGCCGGAGATGAACAGGGCCAGAAAGATGGAGAGGGGGTTGAGGGGCACCTGGCCGCGCGCGATGCCGATGATGGCCAGGAGCAGGCCCAGCGCGGCCGCGCCCAGCGCGATCCACAGCGGCCCGGAGAGGCGTCGACGTATGGGCTGTTCGCTCATTTTCCCTCCTCGCTCGCAGGCCGTAGATCGAGGACGTTCAACTGCAGGCGGCGTTCCTCATTCCATTCGTTGGCGTCAAGCGTGAACGCCAGATCGACGCGGGGCGGCATCTGGTCGGCCAGGCGTCCCTGGCGAAAGGCGATGGCGTCGAAGAATGTGCGGCCGTCGGTGACGCTGAGCTTCAGATGATGGCCATCGGCGCCCACGGCGCGATAGGCTGTGACCTTGAGGTCGCGGGCGAGGAGGACAGGCCGCTCGTTGGCATGGCCGCATGGCTCGATGCGCTGTAGCTGTTCGTACAAGGCCCAGTCCAACTCCCCCAGCGACGCTTCGGCGTCGATCGTCAGGGTGGGGGCCAATTCCTTGTCGGCGAGCTGCGCGCGAGCGATGTCCTGCAGCCGTTCGGCCAGGGCGGGCAGCTCGGCGTTGCGCACGGTGAAGCCAGCGGCCATGGCGTGCCCACCGTGGCGCACCAGCAGGTCGCGACACTGATCGAGGGCGGCGGTGATATCGAACTCCGGAATGGAGCGCGCCGATCCGCGGCTCTCTTTGTCGCCTACGTGCACGACTGCGGTTGGGCGATAGGTGGCCTCGGTGATCTGGGAAGCGATGAGGCCGACGATGCCGTGCGCGTAGTCGGGAGAGGCGACCAGATGGAAGTAAGCGTCCGGTTTGTCGGCCAGGGCGGCGAGCGCCTGCTCAGCATGCTGGCGCGTGAGCGATTGCCGTCGCTGGTTCAGCTCGCCGAGGCGGGCTGCCAGCTCGCGGGCGCGCGGCTCATCGTCTGTGGTCAGCAGCTCATAAGCAAGCTCGCCCGAGTCGAGCCGGCCGGCGGCGTTGATGCGCGGCCCGATCTGGAAGCCGATGGACCAGGCGGTGACCTGGCCTGCGGCGATCCCTGCCTCTTCCATCAAGGCGCGCACCCCCAGGCGCGTCGGCCGATTGAGGCGGCTTAGTCCCTGACGCACAAGGTGACGATTCTCGTCGCGCAGAGGGACGATGTCGGCCACGGTGCCGATGGCGACGAGATCGAGCAGGTCCTCTTCGGTCAGGCCCAGACTGCCATTGCGGTCGACCTTCTGGGCGGCGCGCAGGAGACCCTGGGCCAGGCGGTAGGCGACGCCGACGCCGGCCAGGGACTTGTAGGGGTAACGGCAGCCAGGCTGTTTGGGATTGATGACGGCGCGCGCGGGCGGCAATTCGGGCCCGACCGAGTGATGGTCGGTGATGATGAGGTCGAGGCCGCGACGCTGGCCGTAGGCTACCTCGTCGAGGGAGCGGATGCCGCAGTCGACGGTGACGACGACGCGACAGTCTCTTGCGCGTAGTCTATCGAGCGCCTGACGGTTAAGGCCATAGCCTTCGTCGACGCGGTGGGGGATGTAGGAGCGGACGTCGGCGCCGAGGGCGCGCAAGACGGCCGTGAGCAGGGCGGTGGCGGTGATCCCATCGGCGTCGAAGTCGCCGTAGACGGCGATGCGTTCGCCGCGGCGCAAGGCGAAGCGCAGGCGGGAGACGGCCTCGCTGACCCCCTTCATGCGGAACGGGTCGACGGCCAGAGCCGCGCCGTTGAGGAAGATGTCGGCCTCAGCGGCGGTGGCGACGCCGCGTTGCGTGAGGACGCGGCGCAGGATGCGGTGGTAATGCGAGAGGCGGGCCTCGACCTAGGGAGGAGGCGGCGGCGCGAGGACCCAGCGCCTGGGCAAGCGCAGTTCTGCGGATTTCGGGATGGGCGCGGACACGGACACGAACCGGCTCCTGATCGATCTCGGGCCTTTCAGTGAGGGCCTCATTATAGCTTAGAGGTTGGAGGTGAGCAACGCGGGGCGCCTGGGCAAGGGAACCAAGCGACCGGGTTCGGCGTCGTACCCATGAGGGCGGAGAGCGCGCGAAGCTCAAGACTGTCCCCATCAGATCCCCCTGGAGGATAAAGCACAATGCAACGAATCACACGATCGGCCTGGCTGTGGATCACGACGCTGCTCCTCGGCGCCTGGATGGCTGGATGCGCCGCGTCAACGCCGGCGTCGGCGCTGCCCACGGCGACGCCGACTGCAACCGAGCCTGCGCCGCGCGGGCCAGTTGACGACGCCGGCAAGGCGCCCGAGAACCTGCGGGCGCTGCTGGCGCGCCAACTGCATCTGGAAGAAGCAGCGGTGACCATCGCGGCGGCGGAGCCTCAGGAGTGGCCCGACGCCTGCCTGGGGGCCCCTGTCGCTGATGAGATGTGCGCGCAGGTGGTGACTCCCGGCTACAAGGTCACCCTGTCGGCGGCAGGCCAGACCTATACGTTCCATGCCGACCGCGATGGATACCGAAGCCGGCTGGTCGCAGCGCCGAAGGCAGAGATTGGAGAAGCTGTCATCCACTGGAAAGGGTCCATGGATGATGGCTCTTGTCGTCAGGCGACGATCGGCAGCGAAGGGGTGTCCTTCGCGCCGTGCGGCGGCATGGCGATGGGCGGCCATTTCGTTGCGCCGGCGCGACGCAATGCGCTGATGCAACTGGCCGACCGCTACGCTCCGTTCGCAGCGGAGACGGAATACGGCGCGATCGAGTTCGTTGGCCGCGGCGCGACTACAGCGACGCCAGAGGAGCAGCGCAGGCTCGCCCGGTGGGCGCGCATAGCAGCGATGGAGGCCGTCGCCGGACAAAGGATGGCCTCCCTCACCTGGCGCGGCCCGGCTGAGATAGGCAGCCCTGACACGTCGCGCTGCGCCAGCCTGGCGATCAGCGGTGGGCAGGCCACCCTGGGCGCGTGCGATGGCTCTGCGACCACGGTAGATCTCGACAAACGCTTGAGCAGCGTGTGGAAAGAGTTCGAGGAACGCCTCGTCCCCTTCGAGTATGCGACCCCCACCGAAGCTCTCATCTTTGAGGGGATGGGGACCGTGGCGGGGGAAGCCTGGCAGCGCGCGGTGCTCGCCTGGGCGCGCGTCACCCATGCCGAGCTGGCCAGCGGTCGCGTCAGCGCCACGGCGCGCACAGCCGCCAGCCTGTTCCCAGGACAACTTTACGATCGAAAGAACGTTTGCACGCATCTGACCGTCCTCGACTATGGGTACGCTTACGCCGAGTTGATCCCTTGCGAAGGGACAGGAACGATCGAGGCGGTCGGCGGATGGCTCGAGACGGAGGAGTTGGTCCAGTTCGATCAGTGGCTCTATGGGCGCGCGCCGCTCTATCTGGACAAGGAATATATCGCCGGCCAGGGCGAGCAGCCCCTGACGGAGCAGGAGATCGCCGAGGCGCGCCAGTGGGCGAGGCGCGTGTGGTCGCGGCTGCAGCCGACCATGCCAACCCCAGGAGAGTGACTCTGCAGAGGAATGGACATGGGACCCTCCGAACCTCGTCTCTGCGCGCCGACGCCTTCAGAATTATACGCGGACAACGCTGGCTGATCCAGCGATGGCTGTAGCGGCGGCCCGGAACTGGCTCATGTACAGATGGTAATAGAAGCCACGGGCTGCCAGCAGGCTGGCGTGCGCGCCGCGCTCGATCACCGCGCCGTCTCGGATGACCAGCACCTGATCGGCCTCGCGAATTGTGCTCAGGCGATGGGCGATCACGAAGCTCGTCCGGCCGCGCATCAGCCGCCGCAAGGCCTCTTGGAGATGGCGCTCGGTGCGCGTATCGACGCTGCTGGTCGCTTCGTCGAGGATCAGGATGTCGGGATCGGCCAGGATGGCGCGCGCGATGGCGAGCAACTGACGCTGGCCCTGGCTCAGATTGCTGCCTCGCTCGCTGAGCAACGTCTGGTAGCCGTGCGGCAGGCGGCGGATAAACGTGTCGGCGTTGGCCAGGCGCGCCGCGGCGATCACCTCCTCGTCGGTAGCGTCCGGCCGCCCGTAGCGGATGTTGTCCATCACGCTGGCGGCGAAGAGGAAGTTGTCCTGCAGCACCAGGCCCAGCCGGCGCCGCAGGTCATCGCGGCGCAGCTCACGCAGATCGTAGCCATCGATGAGGATGGCGCCGCTGTCGACGTCGTAGAAGCGCGTGAGCAGGTTGATGATGGTGGTCTTGCCAGCGCCCGTCGGCCCGACGAGGGCGATCATCTGTCCGGGGCGGGCGTGCAGGCTCACCTGGCGCAATACGGGGACTCCCGGCGTGTAGCTGAAGCTCACGTTGTCGAAGATCACCTCGCCTTCGACGTGGGGAAGCGGGCGAGCATCCGGCGCGTCCTCCTCCGGCGGCTCGTCGAGGATCTCGAAGACGCGCTCGGCCCCTGCCAGCGCCGATTGGATCGAGTTGAACAACTGGGCGATCTGGTTCAGCGGCCGGCCGAGGCGCCCCGCGTAGTTCACGAAGGCCGCGACTGTGCCCACGGTCGCCGCGCCAGCGACGGCCAGCCATCCCCCGCTGCCTACGACGATGGCCATCCCCAGGTTGTTGACCATGTTCATCAATGGCCCCATGAACCCGACCAGGATCTGCGCGCGGGTCGCGACGCGCTGAAGCTGACGGTTGACGGTGGTGAACCTGGCTATGGCGTCCTCTTCGCGTCCGTAGGCCTTGACCACGCGTTGGCCGGTGATCGTCTCCTCGATGATGCCGTTCAAGGCGCCGAGCGTCTGCTGTTGTTCGCGGAACCCCTGCCGGGTGTAGCGGGCGACGATGTTGGTCAGCACATAGGTCAACGGCATCACCAACAGCGAGATGATCGCCAGCGGCGCGTTGAGCATGAACATCACCACCACTACGCCAACCAGGCCGACGACGCTGGCCAACAGTTGGGTGACGCTGGTCGACAGGATGTTGCTGATGTTCTCGATGTCGTTGGTCAGGCGGCTCATCAACTCGCCGTGCGGCCGTTGATCGAAGAAGCGCAGGGGCAGGGTCTGCAGCCGGGCGAAGAGGTCGCGCCGCAGGTCGCGCACGGTGCGTTGCGCCACAGCGGCCATCATATAGGCTTGTCCCCAGGTGCAGGCGGCGGCCCCCAGGTAGGCGGCGATCATCCAGACGGGCAGCCGCGCCAGGCCATGCAGGTCGCCTCTCATGATGTAAGCGTCGATCGCCCGGCCCATCAGATACGGCCCCAGCAGATCGAGGAGCGATGTTGCGATCGCCAACAGCGCGGTGAGGACGAGCGGCCCCCGCCGTCGCTGCAGATATCCCCACAGGCGGACCAGCGTCCCGCGCGTGTTGCGGGCTTTCTCTCCCTCGCGCAGCAAGCCCATCGGCCCTCCGCCGGGCCGCGGGCCGAAGGGAAGGACTGGCCGCTCGGCGGCGCGCGTGCGAACCGGACCGTTGCGCCTCATCTCAGCCATACGCCTCTGCTCCATTGCCCAGTTGGGATTCGTAGATCTCGCGGTAGATCGGACTGGTCGCCAGTAACTCGTGGTGCGCGCCCCTCGCGGCGATCTGGCCTCCTTCCAGCACCACGATCTGGTCGGCTTCCAGCACGGTGCTGATGCGCTGAGCGATGATGAATCGCGTGCAGGGGTGAGGGAGGGCCTGCAGCTTCTCGTGGATCTTGGCTTCCGTCTCGATATCGACGGCGCTCGTGCTGTCGTCGAGGATCAGGACGGTTGGCTGCGTCAGGATCGCGCGCGCGATGGCCAGGCGTTGTTTCTGGCCGCCGGAGAGGTTGACGCCGCGTTGTCCCACCATCGTGTCGTAGCCGTCGGGGAAGGACATGATGAACTCGTGCGCCTGCGCGGCCTGCGCGGCGGCCACGATCTCTTCCTCGCTGGCGTCAGGGCGTCCGTAGGCGATGTTCTCGCGGATGGTGCCGCTGAAGAGCACGGTCTCCTGCAGAGCGACGGCGATGTGTCGGCGCAAGGCGGCCTGGCAGATCTCGCGCACATCGACGCCATCCAGCGTCACGCGACCGGCGGTCACATCGTAGAAGCGTGGGACAAGATGCACCAGGCTCGACTTGCCCGCGCCGGTCGTGCCCAGGATCGCCACCGTCTGCCCAGGCTCAGCCACCAGGTTGATCTCTTTGAGCACCGGTTCGCTGTGGTCGCCGCTATAGCTGAAGGTGACGTTTTCGAAGGCCACGCGGCCGCGCGGCTGAATCTCGTCCAGGGCGCCGTCGCGGTCGCGGACCTGCGGCTGGCTTTGCAGCACCTCCTGGATGCGGGCGGCGGAGGCGACCGCGCGCGCCACCTGGATCACCAGGGTGCTGACCATCATCAGCGAGAAGAGGGTCGTCATCAGGTAGTTGACGAAGGCGATGATCTGGCCGACGTGCATCCGTCCGGCGACGACGTGGGCCCCGCCGAACCAGAGCGCCCCGGCGATCCCCAGGTTCATGCTCACCATCATGAAGGGCAGGATCACGGCGACCACGCGTGCGACATGGATGGTCTGGTCCATCAGGCGGTCGTTGGCGGCCCCGAAGCGCGCCTCCTCGTGCGCCGCGCGCGCGAAGGCCTTGACCACGCGCACGCCGGCCAGGTTCTCCTGCATCACCTCGTTGAGGGCGTCGAGCCGCTCTTGCACCACGGTGTAGAGCGGCGTCGCGCGGCGCACGATCCAGACGATGACGGCCAGCTCGATGGGCATGAGCACAAGGGGCAGGAACGCCAGTTGTGGGCTGGTCAGGATCGCCATCACCAGGCTGCCCACCAGCAGCAGGGGGGCGCGCACCAGGATGCGCAGCATGATGTGGATGGCCTCCTGGACCTGCGTCACGTCATTGGTCAGGCGCGTGATCAGTTGGCCGGTCTCCAGTTCGTCGAGGTTGCCGAAGGAGAGGGTTTGCACCTTGCGGAACAGGCTCTCGCGCAGGTCGGCGCCGAACCCCTGCACCGCCTTCACGGCGAAGATGCCATTGCTCATGCCGCCTACGGCGCCGATCAACGCCAGGCCGATCATCAACAGTCCGCTCTGGATCACCAGGGGGAGGTTCAGTCGGGCGATCCCCTCATCGACGATGCGCTGGATCAGCCGTGGCTGCATGAGATCCATCGCCACTTCCAGCAACATCAGCAGCGGCGCCAGGGCCACCCAACGCCTGTACGGTCTCAGGAACCCGAGCAACTGCATGCTCGCTTTCATCGTTGTCGTCGCGCTCCTTCAACAAGGGGAACATTCGCCGCTGGCGCGCAGCAGGTTGGCGCGAATGCGCGTCAGAAATTGGCGCAACTGGTCGCGTTCTGCGGCGTCGAAGCCCGCGAACGTCTCATCATCCATGGTCTGCCACACCGCCTGCACGTCAACGCGCACGGCGCGCCCGGCCTCCGTCAGGTAGACGCGCGACACGCGCTGGTCGCCGGGGTCTGCCCGGCGCGCGACGAACCCGGCCTTTTCCATGCGCTGGATCATTCGGGTGACAGTCGCAGGGGTCACGCGCAGGCGTCTGGCCAGCTCGGTGTGGGTCTGCCCTTCCTGCTCCCAGAGGGCGCGCAGGACAGGCGGCTGCCCGCGATACAGGCCGATCGCCTCCAGGAGGGCGTGGGCTCGAGTGTAGTGGAGATGGCAGACCTGGGCGAGGAGAAAATCGAGCGATTCAGGCTCAACAGGAGGGGGCATGGGATTGACCTCCGCGCATCAAGTAATAAGCTGGCTAATTGTTAGTCGGCTAATTATACGGACGCCCGTCTGTGTTGTCAAGTCAGATTGACAGTCGCGAGGGGGCTATGCTATACTCGTAAATGAAGCCAAATTGCAGAGCACAATGGCGGAGAACCGGACGAGTAGGGTCGCAGCGGGGCTTAGCGAGCCAGGGACTGGTGCAAGCCTGGCGCCAGCGCTGACCGCGAATGGACCGGGGAGTCGCAAGCTGAACGGCGAAACAGGCTGAGTAGGCTGCGCCGGTTGGCTCCCGTTAGTGAGCTATCGAGAGGAGGGGCCGCGCGCCGGCCTCTCAAGCAGGGTGGCACCGCGGGAAGGAACTCCCGTCCCTTTGGGGACGGGAGTTTTGATTTGTGCGATCGTCCCATCGAACGACGCACGCCAAGTCCGAGCAAAGGAGAAGCCCCGACATGGAACAGACCAAGATCTTCCTGAACGAACGGGAGATGCCCACGCGCTGGTACAACATCATGGCCGATCTGCCGTTCCCGCCAGCTCCCGTGTTGCATCCCGGCACGGGCCAGCCGATCGGCCCCCAGGACCTCGCCCCGCTTTTCCCGATGGGGCTGATCATGCAGGAGGTGAGCAGCGACCGCTACATCGAGATCCCCGACGAGGTGTTGGACATTTACAGGCTGTGGCGGCCCACCCCGCTGGTGCGCGCGCGGCGGCTGGAGCGAGCGCTCGATACGCCAGCGCACATCTACTACAAGTACGAAGGGGCTTCGCCCGCCGGCAGCCATAAACCGAACACGGCGGTGGCCCAGGCCTACTACAATAAGGTCGAGGGCACGAAACGCATCACGACCGAGACCGGCGCGGGCCAGTGGGGCAGCGCGCTCGCCATGGCGTGCCAGTTCTTCGGCATCGAATGCAAAGTCTACATGGTCAAGGTCAGCTACCACCAGAAGCCGTATCGCCGCAGCCTGATGCAGACCTGGGGCGCGACGGTGGTAGCCAGCCCAAGCGCGGACACGGCGGCTGGCCGTGCGATCCTGGAACGCGATCCCGATTCTCCCGGTTCGTTGGGGATCGCCATCTCGGAGGCGGTGGAGGACGCGGCCACGCGCGAGGATACGAAGTACAGCCTGGGTTCCGTGCTCAACCATGTGCTCATGCACCAGACGATCATCGGCGAGGAGACGCTCAAGCAGATGGAGATGGCTGGCGAGTACCCGGACGTCGTGATCGGCTGCGTGGGCGGGGGGTCAAACTTCGCGGGGATCGCCTTCCCCTTCGTGCGGGAGAACCTGGTCAATGGCCGTCGCACGCGCATCGTCGCCGTCGAGCCATCGGCCTGTCCGTCGTTGACGCGTGGCATCTACGCCTACGACTTCGGCGACACGGCGCACCTCACGCCGCTGGTGAAGATGCACACCCTGGGCCATAACTTCGTCCCTGCGGGCATCCACGCGGGCGGCCTGCGCTACCACGGGATGGCTCCGCTGGTCAGCCTGCTCTATGACCACAAGCTGATCGAGGCTCGCGCCTACGGCCAGGTCGGCTGTTTCGATGCCGCGGTCCAGTTTGCGCGCGCCGAAGGGTTCGTGCCGGCGCCGGAGTCGTCGCACGCCGTCCGCGCGGCGATCGATGAGGCCCTCGCCGCTCGCGAGGCTGGCGAGCGCCGCGTGGTCGTCTTCAACCTGAGCGGGCATGGCCATTTCGACATGGGCGCCTACGATGCCTACTTCTCCGATAAGCTCATCGATTACGAATATCCCATGGAGCGGATCCAGGCGGCGCTGGCGGAGCTGCCTCAGGTCGCATGAAGGAAAACGGTGAGCGGGAGATCTCTCCCGCTCACCGGCGTGTGATCACAGCATCCCGTGCGATCGATACCAGTCGACCGTCTGACGGATCGTCGCTTCGGGGTCGGTGGCAGGCAGCCCCAGCTCTTCCATCGCTTTGCGGCTGCTGTAGAAGAACGTGTGCGTGGCTAGGCGCAGTTGCTCCGCGCTGAGGGGCAGCCGGCGCGGCCAGGCTCGCTCGAGGACGGCGAGGGCGCCCGCCAACAGCGGCACGAGCCAGGCGGGCGCTTCGACCAGGGGCGGGCGCTGTCCGACGACGCGTGCGACCAGGCGCAGGATCTCGGTGTGGGTGAGGTTGACCCCGCCCAGGATATAGCGCTCGCCGCAGCGGCCGCGTTCGGCGGCGGCGATGTGTCCCGCTGCGACCGCCTCCACGCTCACCAGGTTCATCCCTCCTGGCAGGCTGATCGGCACCCAACGCTGCGCGACCTCGCGCACGAGCGAACCAGAGATGAAGTTGACGTCGCGCGGGCCAAGGATCACGCAGGGGTTGACGATGACGGCCGGCAGGCCGCGCGCGATCGCCTTTCTGACCTCTTGCTCTCCCAGGTGTTTGCTGTGCCCATAGCGGAATTGCTCGGGGCGCAGGCTGAACTGCAGCGTCTCGTCGCCCAGCGCGCCGGGGGGCGGCGGGCCGAGCGCGGCCACCGATGAAGTATGCACGACGCGCGCGACCCCCACAGCCAGGGCGGCGGCCATCACCGTGCGCGTGCCCTCGACGTTGATCCGGTACAGGCGATCCAGCCCCGAGCGCCAGTAGTCGGCGGTGCCGGCGACATGGAAGACCCAATCGCAGCCGTCCATGGCCCGACGCACCGCCTCCTCATCGAGGATGTCGCCGATCGCCTCCTCGTAGGACAATCCTTCGAGCGCGTCGAGCCGCGAGGTGGGGCGGCGCAAGATGCGCACGGCGACGCCGCGCGCGGCCAGCGCAGCGACGATATTTGCTCCTACGAAGCCAGTCGCGCCGGTCACAAGTGCTCGCATCTCAGTGCCCTGAAGCCTCCAACGCAAGGATCAAAGTGGTGAGCAACTGATCGGCGTCGGTGATCTGCGGGTCGTAGTAGACGACCACGATGTGCGAACGCTCGACCCACATCTTGTGGACGCCGGGGGCAGATTGGAAGCTGGCGGCCACACGGGCCGCGCAGCTCCCTCATATGGTCACCGCAGATTCGAAGACGGCGAGCGCCTGTCCTGGCTCGGGCGTATCGTAGAAAGCGGTGGCGGTTGGCCAGGCCAGCGGGCGGGCAGCTTCGGTCGCGGCAACGGTGGGGGACGCTGTCGCGGCGGCTGTTGCTGTGGCCGTCGGCGTTGCGGCGGCGGTTGGCGGCGCAGAACTCAGCGGCGTGCAGGCTGTCAGGACGAGGATCGCGATCAAGGCCCCTATGGTATGAGTTCGGGAAGACATGCAGGTTTTCCTCCTATGAGAAGTTGACGCGGTCTGCATCGACTGCAGTGGACGCGCGAGTCGGACGACTGCGCTCACGATCGTCCACAACGTTCATCAGATCGCGCAGGGGGCGCGCGAAGTAGCCGTGGGCGCAGAACCAGGCGATCGCGTCGGTCAGCGTCTCAGCCAGTGGCCGTGGCTGGAGGCCCAATTCCTCTCTGGCGCGACGGTTGTCGATCCATTGATTGGCGGCGATCGCCTCGAGCAGGTAGGCGGCGGGCGAACCGAGGGGCAGATCGAGCCGCCGGGCCAGGCGGCCATACAGCAGCAGCGGCCAGGCCAGCAGCTCGATGGGGATGGCCACGTTCGGCCCGGGGATGCCGAGCGCGCGCGCGGCGGCGGCCATCAGCTCCGGCGCCGTCACATTATGCCCGCCCAGAAGATAGCGCGTCCCCGGCTGTCCGCGCGTCAGCGCCGCGATATGCGCCGCCGCCGCATCGCGGACGTCAATGACGTTGACGCGCCCGCGCAGGGCCACGCGCGCGCCGACGCGAGCGAGCATCAACAACACGGCGCCCGTGGTCGGCTTGACGTCGCCAGGGCCGAAGACGGCGCTGGGGATGAGCGTGACCGTTTCGATGCCATCGGCCGCGAGCACCGCCTGCTCCTGGGTCCATTTGCAGTCCCAATAGGGCTGCGGTCGCTGGCCGGGAACGTAGAAATCTGTCTCTACGCCCAGGCGGCCGGCGGGGAGGGGACCGATCGTGCTGATCGAGCTGGTGTAGATGAGGCGCTGTACGCCGGCCTGGCGAGCGGCGGCGAGCACATGCTCGATGCGGCGGCGGGCGCGCGCGAGATGTTCGGCGATGCGCAGCGGGCGCGTCGGATAGTAGCCCGCCGCGTGGATCACCGCCGCACAGCCAGCCATGGCCTTCGCCAAAGAGTCAGGTTCGTCCAGGTCGCCGATCGCGATCTCGACCGGCAGGCCAGCGAGCGCCGCTTGCGGGCGATGTGGCCGGCAGAAAGCGCGCGTTGCGTGGCCGGCGGCCAGCGCCGCCCGCACGATATGGCTGCCGATGAAGCCGCTGGCGCCCAAGACGAGGACGCGCATCTCCCCCTCGCGTGGACAGGAATGTGGGCGCTATCATAGCATGGAGTGCGCGCGCGATCAATTGGCGCGCCGCCAAGTTATGCTATACTTGTGCCAGTCGCGCTCGCCCACCCGCTCCCGCTGCGCCGCCTCGAGGCGGCGTGAGGACTCTGCAGCTATCCGTTGGAGCGATGAATGGTGTTTAGCCGAGACGAGTCTATGGCTCCGATTTACTTCCGCTCCCTCTTCGACAATATGTCTGAAGGAGTGTGCCTGCACGAAGTGATCTACGACGCCCAGGGAACTCCTGTGAACTATCGCATCCTGGACGTCAACGCTCAGTATGAGGCGATCCTTCACCTCCCGCGCGCCGCGGTCGTAGGCAAGCTGGCGACCGAGGCGTATGGCGTGGCAAATCCACCTTACCTGAAGGAGTATGCGACCGTCGCCGACACTGGGATCCCCTATCGTTTCGAGACCTATTTCCCGCCTTTGGACAAGCACTTTGTAATCTCCGTAGCGCCTATAGACAAGGGGCAGTTCGCCACGATCTTCTTTGATATCACGGAACTCAAGCGCGCTGAAGAGAAGCTTCAGTCTCTCAATCAGTCTCTGCAGGTCATGAATGACCAATTGCAGGAAGCTATGCGCGCCAAAGACGAGATGATCCAGAATGTCTCTCATGAGCTGCGCACTCCTCTCACGTTGATCATGGGCCATCTTGAGTTGCTGCTGTCCGGCGTGCGCGGGCCACTTACGGCGGAGCAACAGTACAGCCTGAATGTCATGGAAACCCAAAGCCGACGGCTCTACTTTATGGTTAGTCGGCTCTTGATGCTCAGAGCGATCGATACGCAGGGTCTGAATAAGGCGCGCCTCGATCCGTTGCCGTGGCTCGCGCGCCTTGTCGAGCCGTGGCAGATCAAGGCAGCGATGGCCAATATCCGCCTGGAGCTCGATCTATCCCCCACTTTGCCTGCAATCGACGCTGACGCCGACATGCTGGAACAGGTCGTCGTCAACTTGCTCGACAACGCGTTCAAGTTCAGCCCTCCGCAGACGACGATTCGCCTGGGGGCGTCATCCGTCGTCCGTAATGAGGCAACCCAGGCCCGTCATTGGTTGCGTCTCACCGTGTGCGACCAGGGCCATGGCATCCCGCCTGATGAACTGGAGCGGGTATTCGAGCGCTTCTATCAGGTAGACGGCGGGATGACGCGCCGTTTCGGTGGGATGGGGATCGGCCTAGCCCTATGCCAGGCGATCGTGCAGGCCCACGGTGGGCGCATCTGGGCTGAGAGCGAGGGCGTGGGCAAGGGGAGCACCTTTTACGTTGAGGTGCCGACCGCCGACGCCGTCGCGTGATTTGCAACACCGGAAGCAATGGGGAGTCTGGCTTCTCACGACCCCTCTTTTCGCTGGGGATAGGAGAAGGTGATGGTAGACATGGAAGGAGGAAAGGCAGATGAGGACTCGCATCACGATCGCGTGGTTGCTGGGCTGGATGATGGGGATCGCCCTGCTGTTGGCCTCGTGTGTGCCAGCGACGCCGCCCCCCGCCCCCGTCAGCGAGGAAGCGGCGCCGACGCCAGCAGGGGCGTCCGCTGCGCCCGCGCCTGTCGCGCCCCTGGCGTGGGACGGTCAGGTCATCTACGGCCTGCCTGACCTGGCGGGCCGTAAGGTGGTCGCCGTGACGGAGAACGCCTACATCCCGCTCAACTTCGTCGAACCCAAGACGAACCAGGCGATGGGATGGGAATACGACGCGGTCAACGAGATCTGCCGCCGTCTGCGCTGCGTGGTGGAATGGCAGATCACGTCGTGGGACACGATGATCGCTGCGGTGGCCGCCGGCCAGTTCGATGTGGGCATGGACGGCATCACGATCACCGAGGAGCGCAAGGGGCAGGTCGACTTCTCGGCGCCGTACATGACGAGCCAGCAGTTCATGCTCGTGCGCGCGGACGAGGATCGCTTCACGACGCCGCAGGAGTTCGCCGCCGATGAGACGCTGCTGATCGGCTCGCAGACGGGGACGACCGGTTTCTATACCGCCGTGTATGAGATTCTCGACGGCAATGAGTCGAACCCACGCATCAAGCTCTTCGAGAACTTCGGCGCGTGCGTGCAGGCTCTCCTGGCTGGCGACGTCGACATGGTGCTGATGGACGCCGCGTCGAGCCGGGGATACATCGGCGCCAATCCAGATAAGCTGAAGACGGTAGGCGAGCCGCTGGGGACCGAGGAGTTCGGCTTCATCTTCCCCAAAGGCAGCGACCTGGTCGATCCCTTCAACGCCGCCATCGAGTCGATGCGCAAAGACGGCTACCTCGAATATCTGAACACCAAGTGGTTCTTCCTCTACAGCCCGAGCTGAGCCTTGCGCCAAGCTCGCTACCATGGTTGAGTAGGGTCTCATGAGATGGCTGGCGCGGTTGCCCTACTGGCTGCTGGCGACGATCTTGATCGGCCTGGTGCTGCTCTGGAACATCCTGGCCGACGTCGATTATCGCACGATCTTTCAGGCGGTCGTCCAGGGGCTGGGCATCACCCTGTATGTGAGCCTGGTCGCTTACGCGGGCGCCGTCCTCATCGGCCTGGCGATCGGCCTGGCGCGCCTGTCCGGCAACCGCGTCCTGCGCGAGGGGGCGATTTTCTACGTTGAGATCATCCGCGGCGTGCCGATGTTGGTCCTGCTGTATTACATCGCCTTCGTCGGCGCGCCGGGGCTGGTCGATCTCATCCAGGCGATCGGCGGCGGGTTGGTTCGCCTGGGCTTGACGGCGCCCGGCGAGCGCCTGGCCGCTTTCAGCGTGCGCAACCTCGACTTCACGCTGCGCGCGGTCCTGGCGCTCATCATCGCCTATAGCGCCTTCATCAGCGAGATCTTTCGCGCGGGCATCGAGAGCATCGCGCGCGGCCAGATGGAGGCGGCGCGCAGCCTGGGCATGACCTACGGACAGGCCATGCGCTATGTGATCCTCCCGCAGGCCGTTCGTCGCGTCTTGCCTCCCCTGGGCAACGATTTCATCGCCATGCTCAAGGATTCGGCGTTGGTATCGGTCTTGGGGGTTCAAGACATCACGCAGATGGGCAAGGTCTATGCGACCAGCACCTTCCGTTTCTTCGAGACGTATAACGTGGTCGCCTTTCTCTATCTGGTGATGACCATCGCCCTTTCGATGGGTGTGCGCTATCTGGAACGGCGTCTGCCGAGCGAGCATCATCACTGATGCGCACGAGAGCCTGGTGGACAGGGGCGTTGCTGGCGGCGCTGCTGGCGGCGTGGGCGATCCGCCTGTATCGGTTGGACGTGCAGAGCCTCTCCTATGACGAGGCCGTCACCGCTCAGGTGGCTCAGCAGGGGCTGGCGGACCTCACGCGCTGGACGGCTGATGATATTCAGCCGCCGCTCTACTACTACGGGATCGCCGGCTGGGTGCGCCTGGTGGGCGCTCGCGAATGGGCGTTGCGTCTGCCGTCGGCGGCCTGGGGGGTGCTCGCGCTCCCCTGGATGGCCATCCTGGGACGACGGCTCTACGGTCGGCGC
>FWPV01004268.1_pt1 | contig 30840 bp, 27 predicted proteins | sample 2228371 | NCBI WGS metagenome assembly FWPV01 (sample SAMEA103939776, study PRJEB20133) | metagenome | reverse complement strand
GCCCTCCTTGGCCGGTTCACCCCCTTGCCCAACCTGGCATCACGGCGGCCTTGAGGGGGATTTTTCCCTCACTCCCGCCCCTCTCCCGCTTGCGGGAGAGGGGTGTTCAGAAAACCTTGGTTTTGTAAACGTCTCCAACTTGGCATTAAAGATGCTTAAGTTTTCCTGACCCCTCCAACGGCGGAAGGGGCTTCTTGGAGTGAGGACAAAGGCGTCCTGCTTCCAGCGCATGTTGATGCGTTGGGTGCGGGGCGCCTTTTTTTGTTTGCGAGGTCTGCATGAGCACGACGATTCCAGCATCGGCCACGGCCCTGACCACCTGCCCTTATTGCGGCGTCGGCTGCGGCGTCCAGGCACGCCTCGAGGACGGCCAACTGGTGGGGGTGAAGGGTGATACGAGCCATCCCGCCAACCTTGGCCGCCTGTGCGTGAAGGGGGCGGCGCTGCACGAGACGGTCGGCCTTGAGGGACGCCTGCTGCACCCGGAAATGGACGGCCAGCGGGTGGACTGGGACACCGCGCTGGATGCCGTGGCCGAGGGGTTTATCCGCATCATCCGCGAGCACGGCCCGCAGGCGGTGGCCTTCTACGTCTCCGGGCAGCTGCTGACCGAGGACTATTACGTCGCCAACAAGCTGATGAAGGGCTACATCGGCGCGGCCAACATCGACACCAATTCGCGCCTGTGCATGGCCTCCGCGGTGGTCGGCTACAAGCGCGCCTTTGGCATGGACGCAGTGCCCTCTGGTTATGAGGACCTGGAAGCCGCCGAGCTGATCGTGCTGGTCGGCTCCAACACTGCCTGGGCGCATCCCGTGGTCTTTCAGCGCATCGAGGCGGCCAAAAAGGCTCGCCCAAGCCTGCGGGTGATCGTCATCGATCCTCGCCGCACCGCGACCTGCGATCTTGCCGACCTGCATCTTGCCCTCAAGCCCGGCACCGATGCGGTGCTGTTCAATGGCCTGCTGGCCTGGCTTGCCGCCACCCATGCGATCGACCGTGCCTACATCGAGGCGCATACCGAGGGCTTCGAGGCGGCGCTGGAGGCCGCGCGCGAGTGGACGCCCGTGCGGGTGGCCGAGGTCTGCGAGTTGCCGCTTGCGGAGGTGCTGTCCTTCTTCAGCCAGTATGCCGACACCGAGAAGGTGGTGACGATGTACTCGCAGGGCGTGAACCAGTCCTCCAGCGGGGTGGATAAGTCCAACGCCATCATCAACTGCCACCTGGCCTGCGGGCGCATCGGCCGCCCGGGCATGGGGCCGTTCTCGATCACCGGCCAGCCGAATGCGATGGGTGGGCGCGAGGTCGGGGGGCTTGCCAACCAGCTCGCGGCGCACATGGACTTCGCCCCGGAGGATGTGGCGCGCGTGCAGCGCTTCTGGGGCAGCCCGACCATCGCCCGCGCGTCCGGCCTGAAGGCGGTGGACCTGTTCCGTGCCATCGGCGCAGGGCAGGTGAAGGCGGTGTGGATCATGGCGACCAACCCGGTGGTGTCGCTTCCGGATGCCGATGCCGTGCGTCAGGCTTTGGCAGGCTGCGAGCTGGTGGTGGTGTCCGACATCCTGCGCGACAGCGACACCACGCGCCTGGCCCACATCCTGCTGCCCGCCACCGGCTGGGGCGAGAAGGACGGGACGGTGACCAACTCCGAGCGGCGCATCTCGCGTCAGCGCGGTTTTCTGCCCCCGCCCGGTGAGGCGCGCCACGACTGGTGGATCATCACCGAGGTCGCGCGCCGCATGGGCTTTGGGGAGGCCTTTCCCTACACCCGCCCGGCGGAGATCTTCCGCGAGCACGCCGCGCTTTCAGGCTTTGAGAACGCGGGCCGCCGGGCCTTCGACATCAGCGCCCTGGCTGATATCAGCGATGCGCAATACGATGCCCTGACCCCGATCCAGTGGCCGGTGACCGCGGCCGCCCCGCAGGGCACGCCCCGCCTGTTCACCGATGGCCGCTTCTTCACCCCGAGCGGCCGTGCCCGCCTGATCCCCATCACCCCGCGTCCGCCGCTCCATGCGCCAAGCGAAGACTACCCCTTCGTGCTCAATACCGGACGGGTGCGCGACCAGTGGCACACCATGACCCGCACCGGCAAGGCGGCCCGCCTGCTTGTGCACATCGACGAGCCGTACTGCGAGGTCCATCCCGACGATGCCTGCCGCGTCGGCTTGGAGGACGGCGGCCTGGCGCGGCTTGCCTCACCCACCGGCTGGATGCTGGCGCGGGTCAGGCTCAGCGAGGGCCAGCGCCCCGGGTCGCTGTTCGTGCCCATGCACTGGAACCGCCAATTCGCCGCCCAGGCGCGCATGGGCACGCTGGTTGCGGCGGTGACCGACCCGCTCTCCGGTCAGCCGGAATCCAAGCACACCCCGGTGCGGATCGAACCCTGGAGGCCTGGCTGGCAGGCGGTGCTGTTCTGTCGCGCCGAGCCGGATCTTGTCGGTGTGCCCTACTGGGTGAAGGTGCCGGGGGAGGGGGTGATCCGCTACGAGCTGGCGGGCACGGCGGCCGTGGCCGATTGGCGGGCCTGGCTGGAGGCGCATGTCGCGCTGGCGGGGCTCAGGCTGGAGGCTGGCGAGCCGCACGGGGCTGTCTATCACGCCGTGCTGTGGGCCGAGGGGCGGCCCGTCGCCGCCCTTTACGTCTCCTCCGCCCGGCCCGCCATCGACCGGGAGGCGGTGGCCGCGGCCTTCCACACGCCGCCGAGCGAGCACACCGCGCGTCTCGCCCTGCTCGCGGGGCGGGCCCCCGCAGGAGGGGAAGACGTCGGCCGTATCGTCTGCTCCTGCTTCCGCGTGGGCGAATACGCCATCCGCAAGGCCATCGACGCAGGCTGCACCACGGTCGAAGCCTTGGGCGCCGCCCTCAAGTGTGGCACCAACTGCGGCTCCTGCATCCCGGAGCTGAAGGCCCTGATTCACACGCATGCGGCCGACAAGGCGGCCTGAGGAGTCCAGCATGGAAAACCTGCCGATCTTCATGAACCTCAAAGACCGCCCGGCCCTGGTGGTCGGCGGTGGGACGGTCGCCGCGCGCAAGGCCGAGCTGCTGCTGCTTGCGGGGGCCTCCGTGACCGTCATCGCCCCGCGCGTGCGCAATGAGATGCGGCGCATGATCGAGGCCGGCCGGGTGGTGTGGCGGGAGCAGGTGTTCGGCCCCGGCCTGGTGAGGGGGTTTCGCATCGTCATCGCCGCCACCGACAACGACGCGGTCAACCGCCTGGTGTTCGAGGAATGCGAGCGCCACGCCATCCCGGTCAACGTGGCCGACCAGCCCAAGCTGTGCAGCTTCATCCTGCCGTCGATCGTCGAGCGTGGCCCGCTGACCATGGCCATCTCCACCGGTGGGCGCTCGCCCATCCTCGCGCGCCTGCTCAAGGCGCGGCTGGAGGCGCTGATCCCGGCGGGATTCGGCCAGCTGACCGAGCTTTTGGGCCGCTACCGCGGCGCGGTGAAGCAACGCTTTGCCGAGCCGCAGACACGCAAGCGCTTCTGGGAGCGCATGCTGGATGGCCCGCTGGTGCAACTGGCCACTTCCGGCCGGATCGCCCAGGCCGAACGGGTGATCGAGGAGGCGCTCAAGGCTGGGCAACCGGCGGCCTTGGGCGAGGTCTGGCTGATCGGCGCGGGGCCGGGCGATGCGGACCTGCTCACCCTCAAGGCCCTGCGCCTGTTGCAGCAGGCGGATGTCATCGTCCATGACCGGCTGGTGCCGGAGGCCATCGTCAACCTCGCCCGCCGCGAGGCCGAGCGCATCGACGTGGGCAAGTGCATGAACCGCCACACCCTGCCGCAGGAGGCGATCAACCGATTGCTGGTGGATCTGGCAAGGCAGGGCAAGCGCGTGGCGCGCCTGAAGGGGGGCGATCCGTTCATCTTTGGCCGGGGCGGGGAGGAGATGGAGGCGGTCATCGAGGCCGGCATCCCCTGCCTCGCGGTGCCGGGGATCACCGCGGCGGCGGGCTGCGCGGCCTCTGCCGGCATCCCATTGACCCACCGTGATTGCGCCCAGTCGGTGCGTTTCGTGACCGGGCACACGAAAAAGGACGACATGGGCCTCGACTGGCGCGCGCTGGTGGCGGAGGGGCAGACGTTGGTGTTCTACATGGGCCTGGCCAATGTGGAGCGCATCTGCGAGCGGCTGATGGCCCACGGCATGCGGCCTGACATGCCCGCCGCCATCATCGAGCGCGGCACGCTGCCGGACCAGCGGGTGTTCGAGGGCACCCTCGCCAGCCTGCCGGAGGTGGCGCGCAGGACCGAGCCGCGCTCGCCCAGCCTGATCGTGGTTGGCGAGGTGGTGCGGCTGCGGGAGCGGCTGGGATTCGTGGAATCGACGTCGGCCTCCGCCGCCGATTTGTCCCTGTTCGCGGCCTGAACCATGCATCCCTTCGCCCCGTTCATCCAGATCCTCGGCAAGGGCCGTCACGGCTCGCGCAGCCTGACGCAGGAGGAGGCGCGCGCAGCCTTCGGCATGATCCTCGACGGGCAGGCGCTGCCCGAGCAGGTGGGGGCCTTCCTGATGCTGATCCGCGTGCGCGAGGAGAGCCCGGAGGAGGCGGCCGGTTTCGTCGCCGCCGTGCGCGAGCGCATCGCCGTGCCCGAAGGCCTGCCCGCTCCCGCCATCGACTGGGGCAGCTACGCCGGCAAGCGCCGCCACCTGCCCTGGTTCCTGCTGGCCGCGCGGCTTCTGGCGCAAAACGGCCTGCCGGTGTTCATGCACGGCACCGAAGGCGAGTCCGCGGATCGGCTCTACACCAGCGCGGCGCTGGCGGCGCTTGGCCTGTCCGCATCCGCCTCGTTCGCGGAGGCCGGCGATCGACTCGCCGCCAGCGGCTTCGCCTTCCTGCCGCTGGAGGCTTTTTCCCCCGCCTTGAAGCGGCTGATGCAACTGCGTGAGCTGCTCGGCCTGCGCTCGCCGGTGCACAGCGTGGCGCGCATGCTCAACCCGCTCGGTGCGCCGCTGTCCGTGCACGGCATCTTCCACCGCGGCTATGAGCGCATCCATCAGCAGGCCGCCATTCTGCTGCGGGAACCGGGTGTGGTGGTCTTCAAGGGCGAGGGGGGGGAGGCGGAAATCAATCCCGAGATGGAAACCGAGGTGTGGGTCAGCCGGGATGAGCAGAGGGGCCGTTTTCTCTTGCCCCCCTTGCTGGAGAGGCGCCAGCTCAAGCCCGAGCGGCTCGACCCCGCGCACCTGCGCGCCGTCTGGGAGGGGGAGGTCGGCGATGTCTACGGCGAGGCCGCCGTCATCGCCACCGTTGGCTGTGTGCTGCAGGCTCGTGGGATGGCCGCCGGTCGGGACGAGGCCCTCGCGCTGGCCCGCGCCTGGTGGGCCGCCCGATGAGCGGGGGGATTACCGGCGTGATCCTCGCCGGCGGCCGCGGCACGCGCATGGGCGGGGTGGAGAAGGGGTTGCTGGACTGGCAGGGGCGGCCGCTGATGGCCCGTCTGATCGAGGACTTGGCGCCGCAGGTGGATCGCCTGCTCATCAATGCCAATCGTGCCCACGAGCGCTATGCGGCGTTCGGCCTGCCGCTGATCGCCGATGATCCGCGCCATGCCGGGCTGGGACCGCTGGCCGGGGTGCATGCCGCGCTGACGGCGGTGGAGACGGGGCGCGTGGTGTGCGTGCCATGCGACCTGCCCGGACTTCCGGAGGATCTCGTCAGCCGCTTGGTGGCGGCATCCACGGGGCAGGGGGCCCCCCTGGTCATGGCCGCGACGGGGGCACTCCTTCACCCCACCGTCTGTCTCGTCGACGCATCCTTCCGCAGCTCCTTGCAGGACAGCCTGCAGCGGGGCGAGCACGCCGCCTGGCGATGGTTCGCGGCCCATCGTGTGCGGCTCGTGGATTTCGGGGAATCCGGCCCGCTGGCCCGCAACCTCAATACGCCGGGGGATCTTGCCGCCCTGGGAATGCCGGCAGGGCGGACAAGGTCAGGCTGATCCAGGTCCTTAGCGCGCCTTGGGTCCCAGGACCGGGGGCATGGGGGCCTAGGAGCCTGTCGGACTTGAGCCGAACTGGCTGCAAAAGCTTGCGGAATCCATCCCTGGATTCACCGATCCGTCGGGCTCTCGAAGGCCGATCTCGAGGGCCGTACCCCGCAGGGGCTTCCGGCATGGATGCCGGAAGGGACTGAGAGAGGGACCAGCGGATCGGGATTCGCCGTGAGGTGAACCCGAAGGGGGCCGGCCATGGATGGTCGGCATCCGCCCTTCGGGTGATGCTTCGCATCCCAACGCCGCTGGTCCCTCCTCTCCAGCCTATCGGCCCTCATGGCCGATATCCCTTTGGGATTCGGCTGTCGAGAGCCAGGCGGCGTTGTTCGGGCCGGTCCATATTTCGCCCCTTTCTTGGGCAATAGTACTCATTATCGCCCGGCAAAATCGTCAAAATCTGGCCTCGGCCGGCGACTTTTTCGCTTCAGCCGTTCAAGTCCGACAGGCTTCTAGCCCGGCGGCTGGCTGAGCAGGTTGTGGATCACCTGCCGGAACATGCCGATCACGACATCCTTGTCGATGTCGGGGTTGCGGATGGTGCGGAACTGCAGGCCCTCGAACATCGCGGCAAGCACCTCGACCATGCCGGCGATACTCTCGTCGCTGTCGTTGTGGCCCGCGGCGCGGCGCAGGCTGCGCAGGGTCTGCGCAAGACTTCCCCGGCAGTTGCGGTCGGCTTTCCCGACGATGTCGGCCACGCGCGGATTGCGGGCGGCCTCGGCGATGATTTCCAGCTGGAGGCCGGCGGCCTGGGAATCGAGCTTGTCCTGGACGCCCTCGGCGGTGCGCTCGAGGAAGGCGCCCTTCACGTCGCTCGCCGAGCGCAGTTCCTCGTTCAGGGCCAGCATGCGCTCGAGGTCCTGGGCCACGATGGCCTCGATGATGGCTTCCTTGTTGGCGAAGTAGTGGTAGATGTGGCCCGGGCTCATGCCGCAGGCCTGCGAGATTTTGGCGATGCTGGCGCCATGGAAGCCGTGCTCGCGGAAGCAGTCGGTCGCGGCGGCGAGGATTTGCGCCCGGCGTGCATCGGAGCGCTGCTGTGCGTTCCTGGTTTCAACTGGGCTCATGGTCTGCTGCCTGTGTGCCGGCGTGAATCTAAATTCGTTGAAGTATAAACGAAGCGTTGTAGAATGAACGACCAAACTAGAACAATCATTCGAGTTCTCCGGGCGCTTCCCCGGGCCCGCCCGGTGATGCTCCGCTTCCTTTCTCCGCGAGGTTCATCATGACGATCGATTGCAAACCACTGTTCAAGCCAGGCGCTGTCGTTTTGGCCAGTGCCCTGATGCTGGTGGCGTGCGGTGGGGGAGAGGGGAAGCCGGCGGCTTCCGCTGCCGGGGCGGCGGTGCCCGTGGTGACGGTCACCACCGTGCACCCGGAGCCGGTGGCGCGGGTCACCGAGCTGCCGGGGCGGACCGTTCCGTGGATGATCGCGGACATTCGCCCGCAGGTCACCGGCATCATCAAGCGCCGCGAGTTCAACGAAGGCAGCATGGTCGAGGCCGGCCAGCTGCTCTATCAGATCGATCCGGCCACCTACCGGGCGGCCTTTGACGCGGCCAAGGCCGTTCTTGCGCGGGCCGAGGCCAATCTGGGCGCTGCACGCCTGCGTGCCTCGCGCCATGCCGAACTGGTGAAGATCAATGCGGTGAGCAAGGAGGCGAACGACGATGCCCAGGCCGCCCTGAAGCAGGTCGAGGCCGACGTCGCCTCGGCCCGGGCTGCGCTGGACAAGGCCCGCATCGACCTCGAGTACACGCGTCTCACCGCCCCGATCAGCGGGCGCATCGGGCGCTCGATGGTCACGCCGGGTGCGCTGGTGACGGCGAACCAGGCCGAGGCCCTGGCCACCATCCAGCAACTGGATCCGATCTACGTCGATCTGACCCAGTCCAGCGCCGATCATCTGCGCCTGAAACGTGCGGTGGACGCAGGCCGCCTGCAGCGCTCCGACGCGGACGGTGTGCCGGTAAGGCTGGTGCTGGAGGATGGCAGCGAGTACCCCGTCGAAGGCCGGCTGGCCTTCTCCGAGGTCACCGTCGACGAGGGGACCGGCAGCGTGACCCTGCGCGCGGTCATCCCGAACCCGAACGGCGACCTGTTGCCGGGGATGTACGTGCGTGCCCGCCTGGCCCAGGGGGTGGACGATTCGGCGATTTTGGTGCCGCATGCCGCGGTGACGCGCGATGCGCGTGGAGAGGCGCTGGTCATGGTGGTGAATGCCGAAGGCAAGGTCGAGCCGCGCACCATCCGCACCGCGGAGTCCAGGGGCAGCGCATGGGTCGTGACGGAAGGGCTGGCGGCGGGCGATCGCGTGATCGTCAAGGGACTGCAGAAGGTCCGTCCGGGTGCGACGGTGAAGGCCGAGGAAGCGATGGCGGCGGCCGAACCTGCCGCCCAGGCGCAGTGAGGTCCTGATCCATGGCACAGATATTCATCGACCGCCCGGTCTTCGCCTGGGTCATCGCGATCCTGATCATGCTCGCCGGTGGACTGTCCATCACCGGGATGCAGGTTTCCCAGTACCCGGCCATCGCGCCGCCCGCGGTGTCGGTCAAGGCCTTCTATCCGGGGGCCTCGGCCAAGACCGTCGAGGACTCGGTGGTCCAGGTCATCGAGCAGAAGATGAACGGTCTCGACGGCCTGATGTACATGAGCTCGACCAGCGATGCTTACGGCAATGGCGAGGTCATCCTCACCTTCAAGTCGGGGACCGATCCGGACATCGCCCAGGTGCAGGTGCAGAACAAGCTGCAGAACTCCCTGCCCCTGCTGCCCCAGGAAGTGCAGCAACAGGGGGTGACGGTGTCCAAGTCGGCGCGCAACTTCCTCATGGTCATCGCCCTGGTGTCCGAGGATGGGGGCGTGAACAACATGGACCTGACCGACTATCTCGTCGCATCCGTTCAGGATCCGATTTCACGGGTCACCGGCGTGGGCGAGGTGCAGATCTTCGGTGCACAGTATGCGATGCGGGTATGGATGGATCCGGCCAGGCTCGTCAAATTCAACCTGACACCTGCTGATCTCAAGGCCGCCATTCGCGCGCAGAACGCCGAGGTTTCGGGTGGCCAGCTCGGCGGTACGCCGGCCGTGCCCGGCCAGGGCTTCGCCGCAACCCTGACGACGCAAACCCGCCTCAAGACCCCCGAAGAGTTCGAGGCCATCCTGCTGCGCACCGACGCGCAGGGTGGTGAGGTGCGTCTTGGGGACGTGGCCCGTGTCGAGATCGGCGCCGAGAATTATGGCGTCATGGCGCGCTACAACGGCCAGCCGGCCGCGGGCATGGGTATCAGGCTCGCGGCAGGCGCGAACGCGCTGGAAACCGCGGCGGCGATCAAGGCGCGCCTGGAGGAGCTCAAGCCCTTTTTCCCCGCGGGGGTGCAGGCGATGGTGCCCTACGACACCACCCCGTTCGTCAAGGTCTCCATCAAGTCGGTGGTCAAGACCCTGCTCGAGGCGATCCTGCTGGTCTTCGTGGTGATGTACCTGTTCCTGCAGAACCTGCGGGCCACGCTCATCCCCACCATCGCCATCCCCGTGGTGCTGCTCGGCACCTTCGGGGTGATGGCGGCACTCGGCTTTTCGATCAACACCCTGACCCTGTTCGGCATCGTGCTCGCCATCGGCCTGCTGGTGGACGACGCGATCGTGGTGGTGGAGAACGTCGAGCGCCTGATGACGGAGGAGGGGCTCTCGCCCAAGGAGGCGACCCGCAAGTCCATGCGCCAGATCACCGGCGCGCTGGTCGGCATCGGCCTGGTGCTGTCGGCGGTGTTCGTGCCGATGGCCTTCTTCGGCGGCTCCACCGGGGTGATCTACCAGCAGTTCTCCATCACCATCGTCTCCGCGATGGCCCTGTCGGTGCTGGTGGCCATCATCTTCACCCCGGCCCTGTGCGCGACCATCCTCAAGCCGGTGGAGAAGGGCCACGGGCATGGCGAGGGCGGACTCTTCGGCCGCTTTTTCGGCGGCTTCAACCGCCTGTTCGAGCGGGGCTCGCGCGGCTACACGAACACCGTGGGCGGCATGCTCGGGCGCAGCCTGCGCTTCTTCGCCATCTATGCGGCGCTCGTGGTGGTGCTCGGCTTCCTGTTCATGCGCATGCCGACCTCCTTCCTGCCGGAGGAGGACCAGGGCTTCATGTTCAACCAGATCATGCTGCCGGCGGGCGCGTCCCAGGAGCGCACCCTCGAGGTGCTGGAGAGGGTGGAGAAACATTTCCTCGAGAGCGAGGAGGGCAACGTGAAGTCGATCTTCACCGTGGCCGGCTTCAGCTTCGCGGGCCGCGGCCAGCACATGGGCATCGGCTTTGTGAACCTGCATGACTGGAGCGAGCGCACCGAGCCCGGGCAGGACGTGAGGTCCATCGCCAATCGCGCGATGGTGGCGTTCTCGCAGATCCGCGAGGCCATGGTGTTCGCCTTCGTGCCGCCGGCGGTGATCGAGCTCGGCACGGCCGGGGGCTTCAACCTCTACCTGCAGGACCGTGCGGGCCTCGGGCACGAGGCCCTGATGGCGGCGCGCAACCAGTTCCTCGGCATGGCGGCGCAGGATCCCCGCCTGGTGCGGGTGCGCCCGAACGGCCAGGACGACATGCCCGAGTTCCGCATCGACATCGACCACGCCAGGGCCGGAGCGCTGGGCCTGAGCGTGGCGGACATCAACGACACCCTGTCCACGGCCTGGGGCGGGGCCTACGTGAACGACTTCAACGACCGCGGCCGTACCAAGAAGGTGTACATCCAGGGCGATGCCGACGCGCGCATGACGCCGGAGGACCTCGGCAAGTGGTACGTGCGGAATGATCAGGGGCAGATGGTGCCGTTCTCGGCCTTCGCCAGTGCGCGATGGGTCCATGGTTCCCCGCGCCTGGAGCGTTTCAACGGCGTCCCGGCGGTCGAGCTGATGGGCGAGGCCGCGCCGGGCCTGTCCTCGGGCGAGGCCATGGCGGCGGTCGAGGAGCTGATCGCGAAGCTCCCGCCGGGCATCGGCTACGAGTGGAGCGGCACCTCCTACGAGGAGCGCCAGAGCGGTTCGCAGGCCACGATGTTGTACGTGCTTTCGCTCCTGATCGTGTTCCTCTGTCTGGCCGCCCTGTACGAGAGCTGGTCGGTGCCGTTCGCGGTGCTGCTGGTGGTGCCGCTGGGTGTGCTCGGCGCGGTGCTGGCGACCACCGGCCGGGGGCTTGCAAACGACGTGTACTTCCAGGTGGGCCTGCTCGCCACCATCGGCCTGTCGGCGAAGAACGCGATCCTGATCGTGGAGTTCGCCAAGGCCGAATGGGAGGCCGGCAAGGACCTGGTGGCCGCCACGCTGGAGGCAGTGCGCATGCGCCTGCGGCCGATCATCATGACCTCGCTGGCCTTCGGCTTCGGCGTCCTGCCGCTCGCGATCGCCACGGGTGCGGGCTCAGGCAGCCAGCACGCGATCGGCACCGGCCTGCTCGGCGGCATTGCCGCGGGAACGCTGCTCGGCATCTTCTTCATCCCGCTGTTCTACGTGCTGGTCGTGCGCCTGTTCAGGGTTCGACCCTCGCAGGCGGCCCCGCGCAACACCCAGGAGGTGGAATCATGATGCGGCTGCGGATTCTCTCTCTGGCGCTCGGCGCTGGCCTTGCCAGTGGCTGCGCGACCCTCGCCCCGGAGCATGAGCGCCCGGCGCCCCCGGTGCCGGAGGCCTTCCCCCAGGCCGGCGCACTGCCCGAAGGGCAGCTGGCTGAAACCATCCCGTGGCGCGACTACTTCACCGATCCGCGCCTGCGCGAGGTGATCGCCCAGGCGCTGGAGAACAACCGCGACCTGCGTGTGGCCGCTCTGAACATCGAGAAGGCGAGGGCGCAGTACCGCATCCAGCGTGCCGCCCTGTTCCCGGCGGTTAATGCCGATGGCAGCCAGACAGTGCAGCGCCTGCCGGGCGATCTGACCACCACGGGCGAGCCTATGACCCAGCGCCAGTACAGCGCGACGCTCGGCTTCGCGGCCTGGGAGCTGGACTTTTTCGGGCGCATCCGCAGCCTGAACGCGCAGGCCCTGGAACAGTACCTCGCCACGGAGCAGGCGCGCCGCAGCGTGCAGATCAGCCTGATTGCCGAGGTGGCCCAGGTCTGGATGACCCTCGCCGCCGATCGCGAGCGCCTGGCCCTGGCCCAGCGCACCTACGAGACCCGAGCGCAGTCGCACGGGCTGACCCGCCGCAGCTTCGAGCTCGGCGCGGTATCCGCCCTCGACCTGCGCCAGTCCGAGACCCTGCTGGAAGGCGCGCGGGCCGACCGGGCGCGCTTCCAGGCCGTGGTAAACCAGGACGAGAACGCGCTGGCCCTGCTGGTCGGCGCGCCCCTGCGGGCCGAGTGGCTGCCCGAATCGCTCGGGGAATCTGCGGCTGCAGTGGCTGGCCTGAAGGCGGGCGTGCCGTCCGAGGTGCTGGTCCGTCGACCGGACGTCCTGCAGGCGGAGCATGAGCTGCGCGCCGCGAACGCCAGTATCGGCGCCGCCCGCGCCGCCTTCTTCCCGAGCATCGCCCTCACCGCCGCAGGCGGCACGGCCAGCAGCTCACTGGACGGCCTGTTCGCCAGCGGTTCGGGAACATGGACCTTCATGCCGCAGGTCCGCCTGCCGATCTTCGAGGCCGGCCGCCTGAGGGCGAGCCTGGATGTGGCCGAGCTGCAGCGCGACATCGGCATCGCCCGCTACGAGAAGGCCATCCAGACGGCGTTCCGCGAGGTGGCCGACGCGCTGGCCGAGCGCGCCACACTGGGCGAGCAGCTGGACGCAAGGCGGCGGCTGGTCGAGGCCTCCAGGGACAGCTTCCGCCTTTCCGAGGCGCGTTACACCGCGGGGGTGGACAGCTACCTCGGCCTGCTCGACGCCCAGCGCAGCCTCTATGCGGCGGAGTCCCTGCTGATCGACGCGCGCCTCTCGGTGGCGGTCAACCGTGTCGTGCTGTATAAAGTACTTGGGGGGGGAGTACGTTGACGGCGCTTCCCGTTCCCTTCCCGGGCAGGCCTGGGCAATCCTAGGGAGTGGCTGAAAAACTCGAAAACCGTTCATTGAGAGCGATCTTGTCTTAAGCCATGAGGCCGAAGATCGTGGTGGGAGGCTATCCAGAACGCTTGCAGAATCAGCAGCCTATGGATCGCCACGGCCCTGTGGGCCTCGCGATGACGGATTTATGCAGCGTTTACCTCACGGGCTGACAGTGCAGGGTGCCCTCCGCGAGGTGGCAGACGTCCTGGAGGAGTCACGCACGCAAGTCGATCACGTAAGTGATTGATTTGCTTATACCGGGTCCTGGCATGTGCCGGACCCGGTATTGCTGAAAAACTCAAGGAAGAGGTTTTTCAGCATCTTGCTAGCAGTGCAAACCAAGCGTGCGCGGCTTTCCAGCTTGCATTACCAGGGCGGTGCGGCGGTCTATCTCCAAGTGCCCGACGCCGAGCGCGCCCGTTTTGCCGCCGAGCAGGCGATGGTGCAGACACGGCGCGCCCTCGCCCTGTTCACCGGTACGGTCAATCTGTAGGTGGCGCTGGGCGGCAGCATGGGGATACAGCCATGAACATCGTCATCGTCGGCCTATCTGAATTCCGGGGAAAAGAACCATGAACAAATATGGCAAGACATGGATGATGCGGATCGCGCTGATTCTTGCGGTCAGCGTGGCGGCCTTGTCGGGCTGGAAGGCGTATCTCGGGGAGCCCTGGGACGCAGGTCTGGCCAGCGGCAACGGCCGCATCGAGGCGGTTGAGATCGATATCGCGGCCAAATCGCCCGGGCGCCTAAAGAATGTGCTGGTCCGCGAGGGTGATTTTGTCACCGCGGGCCAGGTGGTTGCGGTGATGGATACTGAGGTGCTGGAGGCGCAACTGCGCCAGGCCGAGGCGCAAATGCAGCAGGCGCACAGCAGCGTAGAAATCGCCCGCAGCCAGTTGAATCAGCGTCAGGCCGAGAAAACGGCGATGCTGGCCGTACTGGCCCAACGCGAGACCGAGCTGGATATCGCGCGCAAGCGTCAGAGGCGTTCGACCACCCTTGCCAAGGAAGGCGCCAGTTCTCAGCAGGAAGCGGATGATGACCGTGCGCGGGTGCTGGGTGCTTCGGCGGCGGTCAGCGCTACAAAGGCCCAGGTCGCGGCGACCGACGCGGCCATCGCCACGGCCAAGGCGCAGGTGGCGAGCGCCGAATCGTCGGTGGACGCAGCGCGTGCCAGCATCGCGCGCATTCGTGCCGATATTGACGACAGTACGCTCAGGGCCCCGCGTAATGGCCGGGTGCAGTACCGCATCGCCCAGCCCGGCGAGGTGGTCGGCGCGGGCGGCCGCGTGCTGAATATGGTCGACCTGAGCGATGTGTACATGACCTTCTTCCTGCCGACGGCCTCCGCGGGCAAGCTGGCGCTGGGCGACGAGGTGCGACTGGTGCTGGATGCCGCGCCGCAGTTTGTGATTCCCGCCAGCGTGTCGTTCGTCTCAGATGTTGCGCAGTTCACCCCCAAAACGGTGGAAACGGAGATCGAGCGGCAAAAGCTGATGTTCCGCGTGCGCGCGCAGATTCCGCCGGAGCTGCTCAAGCAGCACATTCTGCGCGTCAAGACCGGCCTGCCGGGCATGGCCTATGTGCGCATCGACAAGAGCGCGTCCTGGCCCGAGCGCCTGGCCCTGAAGCTGCCGCAATGAGCCTGCCCGATCCTCCATCACCTCCGGCGAGTCCACCCGTCGTTCGTCTGCAAGGGGTCAGCCTGCGTTATGGCAAGACGCAGGCGCTGGAGGATATCAGCCTCGACCTGCCCGCAGGCTGCATGGTCGGACTGATCGGTCCGGACGGCGTGGGCAAGTCCAGCCTGTTCTCGCTCATCGCGGGCGCGCGCATCATCCAGGACGGTCACATCGAGGTGCTGGGCGGCAATATGGCCGACGCCCGCCATCGATACACGATCTGCCCGCGCGTGGCCTACATGCCGCAGGGTCTGGGCAAGAACCTCTACCCGACCCTGTCGGTGTACGAAAACGTCGATTTCTTCGCCCGGCTGTTTGGCCAGGGGCGGGACGAGCGCGAGCGGCGCATCGCCGAGCTGCTCCGATCCACCGGGCTCGCGCCCTTCGCCGACCGCCCCGCGGGCAAGCTGTCCGGCGGCATGAAGCAGAAGCTGGGCCTGTGCTGCGCGCTGATTCACGACCCGGATCTGCTGATTCTCGATGAACCCACCACCGGTGTCGATCCGCTCTCGCGCCGCCAGTTCTGGGATCTTATCGACCGCATCCGCTTACGTCGCCCCGGCATGAGCGTGCTGGTCTCCACGGCCTACATGGAAGAAGCGGCCCGCTTCGATTGGCTGGTGGCAATGAATGCTGGCCGCGTCCTGGCGGAGGGTTCGCCTCAGACGATCCTGACGAACACGCAAAGCAAGAAGCTGGAAGAGGCGTTCATTGCCTTGCTGCCGGACGATGAGCGGGCCGGTTACCAGCCTGTGATCATCACGCCGCGCGAGACGGACGGCGATGACAAGGCGGCCATCGAGGCGCGCGACCTGACCATGCGTTTTGGCCATTTCACGGCGGTCGATCATGTCAGCTTCCGCATCGAGCGCGGCGAAATCTTCGGCTTCCTCGGCTCCAACGGCTGCGGCAAGACCACCACCATGAAGATGCTGACCGGCCTTCTGGCCGCCAGCGAAGGCGAAGCCTGGTTGTTCGGCAAGGCGGTCGATGCAAGGGATATCGAGACCCGGCGCCGGGTCGGCTACATGAGCCAGTCGTTTTCGCTTTACAGCGAGCTTAGCGTGCGCCAGAACCTTGAGCTGCATGCGCGCCTGTTCAGCATGCCGGAGGCGCGGATCGAGTCGCGCGTGGTGGAGATGGCGCAGAAGTTCGATCTGGCCGAGGTCATGGACGCCATGCCCGATGCCCTGCCGCTGGGCATGCGCCAGCGCCTGTCCCTGGCGGTGGCCATGATCCACGGGCCGGAGATACTGATCCTCGACGAGCCGACCTCGGGCGTCGATCCCATCGCGCGCGACGCCTTCTGGCGCATCCTGATCGGTCTGTCGCGCCAGGACAAGGTCACCATCTTCATCTCCACCCACTTCATGAACGAGGCCGAGCGTTGCGACCGTATCTCGCTGATGCACGCCGGACGGGTGCTGGTCAGCGATACACCCGCCGCGATCATGGCGAACCGGGGGGTAGACTCGCTGGAGGCGGCCTTTGTCAGCCACCTTGAAGAGGTGGCCGGCCGCGATGAGGCGGACGAGGCGACGCCCGAGGACGCCGCACCCCTCCTGCCCGAGGCGGCGAAAGACACGCCCCATGCCGGCACCACGGGATACCAGCGCTTCAGCCCGCGCCGGATGTTCAGCTACATGCGGCGCGAGTCACTGGAATTGAGTCGCGACCCCATCCGGCTGGCCTTGTCCCTGCTTGGCAGTCTGCTGCTGATGATCGTGATCGGCTACGGCATCACGCTGGATGTCGAGAACCTCAGCTTTGCCGTGCTCGACCGCGATCAGACCACGCTCAGCCAGGATTACCTGCTGAACCTGGAGGGTTCGCGCTACTTCATCGAGCGCCCGCCGATCCGCGATTACGCTGACCTCGACCAGCGCATGCGCTCGGGCGAGATCAGCCTGGCCATCGAGATCCCACCCGGTTTCGCGCGCGATGTGGCACGCGGCGATACGGTATCCATCGGCGCATGGATTGACGGCGCCATGCCGACCCGCGCGGAGACCGTGATCGGCTACGTGCAGGGCATCCACGCGCAATGGCTGTACACGCGCGGACGCGAAGCCCTGGGCGAGCAGGCAGTCACGGGTCTGGTCAGCATCGAAACCCGCTTCCGCTACAACCCGGATGTCAGGAGCCTGCCCGCCATGGTTCCTGCGGTCATCCCCCTGCTGCTGATGCTGATTCCGGCCATACTGACCGCCCTCTCCGTGGTGCGCGAGAAGGAGCTGGGTTCCATCATCAATCTGTATGTCACCCCGGTGACGCGGGCCGAATTCATGATCGGCAAGCAACTCCCCTATATCGCGATGGCGATGATCAACTTCCTGCTGCTGACGGCGCTGGCCCTGTTTCTGTTCAAGGTGCCGATCACCGGAAGCTTTCCGTTCTTCGCCCTCGCTGCCTTGCTGTATGTGTCGAGCTCGACCGCCATCGGCCTGCTGATGTCCGCCTTCACCCGCAGTCAGGTGGCCGCCATGTTCGGCACCGCCGTGGTGACCATCCTGCCCGCGGTGCAGTTTTCCGGGCTGACCAACCCGATCTCTTCGCTGGAAGGCATCGGGTACTGGATTGGGCAGGTCTATCCAACCACTTATTTCATCACCATTGCACGCGGCGTCTTTTCCAAGGGGCTGGGCTTTGCAGATTTGCAGCTGGCCTTGATCCCCCTCGCCCTTGCCGCGCTGGTATTCATCGGCATGGGCATTGCGCTGCTCAAAAAGCAGGAGCGCTGATCATGCGCTTGAGAAATATCGGCCATCTCGGCATCAAGGAACTGCGCAGCCTGCTGCGCGATCCGATGATGCTGGTGCTGATCGTCTATTCCTTCACCTTTTCCATCTACACCGCGGCAACAGCGATGCCCGAGACGCTGCAGAAGGCCCCCATCGCGATTGTGGACGAGGATCGCTCGCCGCTGTCCGCGCGCATCGTCGATGGCTTCATGTCCCCCTATTTCATGCCGCCCGCGCTGATTACCCAGGCCGAGATGGACGCGCGCATGGATGCCGGGCTGGATACCTTCGCGCTCAACATCCCGCCGGATTTTCAACGCGACATGCTGGCGCACCGCAGCCCGGCCATCCAGCTCAATGTCGATGCCACGCGCATGAGCCAGGCTTTTGCCGGGGCGGGGTATATCCAGTCCATCGTCATGACCGAGGTCAATGCCTTTGCCCAAGGGCATCAAACCGCCGTCATGGCCTCGCCGATTCAGCTTGAGTTGCGCTCACGCTTCAACCCCGAACTCAACCGGGTCTGGTTCGGTTCGATCATGGAACTCATCACCCAGGTGACCATGTTGTCCATCATCCTGGCAGGCGCCGCGCTGATCCGCGAGCGCGAACACGGCACGGTGGAGCATCTCTTGGTGATGCCGGTCACGCCGTTCGAGATCATGATGGGCAAGGTGTGGGCGACGGGGCTGGTGGTGCTGGGGGCATCCGCCGCGTCCTTGTGGATCGTGGTTCAGGGCTTGCTGGCGGTGCCGGTGCAGGGCTCGATTCCGCTGTTTCTCGCGGGTACGGCCCTGGTTCTGTTCGCCACCACCTCATTGGGCATTTTTCTGGGCACCCTTGCGCGCTCCATGCCGCAGTTCGGCCTGTTGATGATGATGGTGTTGTTGCCGTTGATGATCCTTTCCGGTGCCATTACCCCGCGTGAAAGCATGCCGGACGCGGTGCGCTGGATCATGCTGGCCGCACCGAACACCCATTTCGTCATGCTTTCCCAGGCCATTCTCTACCGTGGGGCGGGAATCTCGGTGGTATGGCCGCAATTCGCCGCGCTGGCCGTGATTGGCTCCGTGTTGTTTGTGTTTTCGCTGGCGCGCTTCCGCAAGAGCCTGGCGACGATGGTATGAGGCGAACACAGGAGTATTGGGTGTGAAAACATCAAGACACACAATTCGGCGCCTGTCGTTACGCGGCGCGCTCTTCCTGTGGGTGTTGACCATGTCGTCAGGGGCTTTCTCGCAGGACTCCCGCGGCACGCTAAGCATCATTTTTGAAAACGATATCTTCCAGAACACGGATCGGCACTACACCAATGGCGTAGGCGTGATCTGGATGCCCGAGCAGAAGGAACAGCCCGAATGGGTGTACTCACTGATCGATCTGGTGCCCTGGATGCCGAAACAGGGGCAGATGCGTCATGGCTACATGTTCGGGCAAAACATGTACACACCAAGAGATATCCGGCTCACTGATCCGCCACTCAATGAACGCCCTTATGCAGGCTGGCTGTACGGCACGCTGGGGGTCGGTATGGAAACCGACAGGGAGCTGGATGTGCTCACCTTGACACTCGGCGTGGTCGGGCCTGCATCCCTGGCGGAGGAAACCCAGAAGCTTGTCCATGAGCTGACTGGCTCGGATGAACCCATGGGCTGGGAAACCCAGCTTGGCAACGAGTTGGGCGTGGTGGCGACATACCAGCATAGCTGGCGACAAGCGGAGACTTGCACGCTCATGGGTTTTGAAGCGGACCTGACGCCGCATTTCGGGGGCGCGCTAGGGAATGTGTACACCTATGCCAATGCAGGCCTGACGGTGCGCTGGGGGCGGCGCCTCCCCAATGACTATGGTCCGCCGCGCATCCAGCCCAGCGCCCCTGGATCGGGGATATTTACGCCAGGCGACCGCTTCGGCTGGTACCTGTTTGCCGGGGTCGAGGGACGGGCTGTTGCGCGCAATATCTTTCTCGATGGCAACACGTTCAGTGACAGTCGCAGCGTGGACAAGGAAGTCCTGGTGGGCGATGTACAGCTTGGCGCGGTTATGTCCTGGAAAACGATGCGCCTGGCTTACACACACGTCATGCGCTCGCGCGAGTATTCAGAACAAACCCAAAACGACGGGTTTGGCGCCATGACCTGGTCCATGATGTTCTAGAAGGCCGTTGAAAAACCCCGGTACCTCCAAGGCATGCATCCCCGGATGCAGGAGGCGGACTGCCGTACCTTGGCGCCAGTCCAGGATCGAGGCCTCGGGCTCAGCGCTGACAGACCGGGCAGTAGAAGGTCGAGCGCTGGCCGATGACCGTGTGGGCGACGGGTTTGCCGCAGGTGGGGCAGGGTTCTCCGGCACGGCCGTAGACGTTCAGGGTCTGCTGGAAGTAGCCCGGGCGGCCCTCGGGATTGACGAAGTCGCGCAGGGTGGTGCCGCCCTGGTCGACCGCGGCGGCCAGCACCTGGCGGATGCGCTCGCCGAGTTCGACCAGGCGCTTGCGGCTTATGCGGTTGCAGGCCCGGCGCGGGTCGATGCCGGCGAGGAAGAGCGCCTCGTTGGCGTAGATGTTGCCCACGCCGACCACCACATGGCTGTCCATGATGGCGCTCTTGATGGCCTGCTTGCGGTGGTGGACGGCCTGGTAGAGGTATTCGCCGTCGAACTCCTTGCCCAGGGGTTCGGGGCCGAGACTTGCGAGCAGGGGATGCAGTTCGGGATTCTCCCCGGTCCACAGCAGGGCGCCGAAGCGGCGCGGGTCGTGCAGGCGCAGGGACAGGCCGGTATCGAGGCGGATGTCGACGTGGTCGTGCTTCTGCAGCGCGGTGCCCGGTTCGACCAGGCGCAGGCTGCCGGACATGCCGAGGTGGGCGATGAGGGTGCCGTGCTCGAAGCCGATCAGCAGGTATTTCGCCCGCCGCCGGACGCTCTGCACCCGCCGGCCGCCCAGGAGCGCCTCCAGCCCCTCCGGCACGGGCCAGCGCAGGCGGCGTTCACGCACCAAGACCTCGCACAGGGTGTGGCCGGTGAGATGCGGCTCGATGCCGCGGCGGGTGGTTTCGACCTCGGGCAGTTCGGGCATGTGAGATTTGCGGGCAGGGGCGCTCAGGATGGCACGAGGGCGGGACGTAAAAAAACCCGGCAGGGCCGGGTTTTTTTGAAGATCGGTAATCGAACCGGGAGGCCGGGATTACTTGATCTTTGCTTCCTTGAAGATCACGTGCTGACGGACCACCGGGTCGAACTTGCGGAACTCCAGCTTGTCCGGGGTGTTGCGCTTGTTCTTGGTGGTGGTGTAGTAGAAGCCGGTACCCGCGGAGGATACGAGCTTGATCTTGTCACGTGCAGACTTGGCCATCTCTTCTTACCTCAAACCTTTTCGCCACGGGCGCGCAGATCGGCGACAACCTGTTCGATGCCCAGCTTGTCGATGATGCGCATGCCCTTGGAGGATACGCGCAGGCTTACGAAGCGGTTCTCGCTCTCCAGCCAGAAGCGGTGATGATGCAGGTTGGGCAGGAAGCGGCGACGGGTTTTGTTGTTGGCGTGGGAAACGTTGTTTCCGGTCGCCGGACGCTTACCGGTCACCTGGCAAACTCGGGACATGATGCTTTCCTGTTACTGAAAATGGTCGTGTATACGAAAGCCCGGCATTTTATTGGAAAAGAAGCCGGGCCTCAAGCCTTGCCTTCATCTCCGGGTCATTTGCGGCCGCCGAGGATGGCGCCGAGCACGCCCCGCACGATCTCCCGCCCCAGGCGGCTGCCGACAGCGCGCATAGTGCTCTTGACCAGGGTTTCGCCGACCGACTGGCGGCGGCCGGACCGGCCTCCACCCAGCAACCCGTCCAGGAGGCCGCCTTCCTCCTTGTCCTCGGCCGCCTCGCGCGGATCGATGGCCTGCGCCGCCGTGGCCTCGGCTTGCTTGCGCAGGATCTCGTAGGCCGACTCCCGATCCACCTGTTTCTCGAACACGCCGTAGACGGCCGAGCGCTGGATGACGCGCTGCCTCTCCTCGAGCGTGATCGGCCCGATGCGTGAGCGGGGCGGGGCAACGAGGGCGCGCTCGACCGGCAGGGGAGAGCCCTTCTCATCCAGGCAGGAAACCAGGGCCTCGCCGACGCCGAGCTGGGTGATGGCCTCGGCCGTGTCCAGGCCTGGCTTGGGCCGGAAGGTGTCCGCCGCCACCTGCACGGCCTTCTGGTCGCGCGGGGTGAAGGCGCGCAGGGCGTGCTGCACGCGGTTGCCGAGCTGGCCGAGGATGGGCAGCGGCACGTCCAGCGGGTTCTGGGTGATGAAGTACACGCCCACGCCCTTGGAGCGGATCAGGCGTACCACGCGCTCGATGGTGTCGACCAGGGCCTTGGGGGCATCGTCGAACAGCAGGTGGGCCTCGTCGAAGAAGAACACCAGCTTCGGGTGGTCCGGATCGCCGACCTCGGGAAGCTGCTCGAACAGCTCGGCCAGCAGCCAGAGCAGGAGCGTGGCGTACAGGCGGGGGGAGTTGTAGAGCTTCTCGGCGGCGAGGATGTTGATTACCCCGCGCCCCTGCGGGTCGGTCTGGATCAGGTCGTCGAGGCTGATGGCGGGCTCGCCGAACAGCCGGTCGCCACCCGCGTCCTCGAGGGTCAGCAGGGCGCGCTGGATGGCGCCGACGCTGGCGGCCGAGACGTTGCCGTAGGCGGCAGTCAGTTCCTTCGCGTTCTCGCCCACGTGCTGGACCAGGGCGCGCAGGTCCTTGAGGTCGAGCAGCAGCAGCCCCTGCTCGTCGGCCAGGCGGAAGGCGATGTTGAGCACGCCGGCCTGGGTCTCGTTCAAGTTGAGCAGTCGTGCCAGCAGCAGCGGCCCCATCTCCGAGATGGTGGTGCGCAGGGGATGGCCGAGCTCGCCATAAACGTCCCAGAACACGACCGGGGCTGCATCAAAGCTGAAGCCCTCGATGCCGATCTTCTCCACCCGCTCGCGGATGCGAGGATGTTCCGCTCCCGCCTGGCTCAGGCCGGCAAGGTCGCCCTTGATGTCGGCCAGGAAGACTGGCGTGCCCATCCGGCTGAAGCCTTCGGCCAGGGTCTGCAGGGTGACGGTCTTGCCGGTGCCTGTCGCGCCGGTCACCAGGCCATGGCGGTTGGCCATGCGGCCGAGCAGACGGGCCTGGAGCTCGCCGGCCCCGATCAGGATGTCGTGTTCCATGGGTCTTCGTGTTCCGTGCTTCGTCTCGATCCAACTATTGTATGAGCGGAGGGGCGGGGATGTTCGTGCGTGTTATTCTTGCCGACCGTTTTTGTCAGGTATGAAGTGGCTATGTTGGGTCGTCTGGGTGCATTGTGGGGGCTGTTCGGGGTCTCCCTCCTGATCGGCTGGGCCGTGGTGAGGCTGACGCCGGTGGCCGTCGAGGCTTGGGGCATGTCGTGGGGCGTGCTCGAGTGGTTGGTGGCCGTGCCGTGGCTGGCGTTCATGCTGGTCGGGGAGGGCTATCGGGGCTTCCAGAAGGGCTTCGCGCCCCGTGTCGCGGCCCGCGCCCGCTACCTGCGCGACAATCCGCGCCCGCTGCATGTGCTGCTGGCGCCGCTGTTCTGCATGGGCTTCATCCACGCCACGCGCAAAAGGCGCATCGTCTCCACCGCCGTGACCTCGGGCATTATCATCCTGATCCTGGTGGTCCGGCTGCTGCCCCAGCCCTGGCGCGGGATCGTGGATCTTGGCGTGGTGGCGGGCCTCACCTGGGGGCTGCTGGCCATCGCCTGGTTCGGGGTGCAGGCCATGATGGCGGACCGTTTCGATCATTCGGCGGAAACCCCCGAGGAGGGATGAAATGAGCGCACTGGCGAGCTGGCGGGAAGAAAAACAATCGGCATGGTTGTACCGTCAGCTTGCCAGCTGTGAGCCTGATCCACGCCAATCGGCGTTGTTCCTCGACCTGGCCAGGGCCGCCGAGGATCAGGCGGAGATCTGGGCTGGCCAGCTGCGCCAGCATGGGGTTCCCATCCCCGACTTCCGGCCTTCGACGCGCGCACGGATCGTCGCCCGTCTGGCGCGCAGCCAGTCCCCCCGCCGCATGCGCACGGTGCTCGCCGCGATGAAGGTGCGCGGCCTGTCGGCCTATCAGGGGCCGGTGGTGCCCTTTCCCCACCCTCCTGTTCCCCTGACCTCCCCCGAGAGCCATCACCAGGGTTACGGTGGCGGAACCCTGCGCGCGGCCGTGTTCGGTGTGAACGACGGCCTCGTCTCCAACACCAGCCTGATCATGGGCGTGGCGGGCGCCACGGGTGAGCCGGGGGCGATCATCACCGCCGGGATGGCCGGGCTGCTGGCAGGGGCCTTGTCGATGGCGGCGGGCGAGTACATTTCCATGCGCTCGCAGCGCGAGATGTACGAGCACCAGATCGCCCTGGAGCGGGCGGAGATCGAGGCCTATCCGGAGGAGGAGGCCGAGGAACTGGCGCAGATCTACCATGCGCGCGGCATGGATCTCGAGCATGCCCGCGCGATGGCCGGGCAGATGTTGAAGGATCCGGAGCATGCCTTGGACGTGCTTTCGCGCGAGGAGCTTGGGCTTAATCCGGACGATCTGGGGTCGCCCTGGGGGGCGGCAGGGTTCTCGTTCGTGTCGTTTGTGGCGGGGGCCGCGATCCCGCTGCTGCCCTATGTGCTGGGTGGGCAGGGCGCGGTGGCGCTGATGTGGGCCGCGGGGCTCGCCGCGGTCGGCCTGTTTGGCGTGGGGACGGCGCTTTCGCTCTTCACCGGGCGCAATGCCCTGCGTGGCGGCCTGCGCATGCTGCTGATCGGCGCGGGGGCCGGGGTGGTGACCTATGGGATCGGTGCAGTGATCGGCTCTTCTCTGGGGCTCTGATGCTCAGGTTTTCTCCCGACAGCATTGTTGCCGTCGGGAGCCCGGCGAATCGTTATGGGGTCAGTGGCGGCTGACCGCGCGATAAACGGCGTAGGCGCCGCCGACCATCAGGACGGTCAGGACAACAATGCTTCCCCAGGCGGCCGGGTCGTTCATGATCAGGTTCATTGCACGTCTCCCATCAAGTCGTTGTGTCATCCGGCGCGGCCTATAACCACACCGTATATAGACATTAAACAAGAAGGGTTATGCGGGCAAGTCCCCATCATCGTTGCGTGATTGAGGGGGGGCGGCCAGATCGCGCAGGGTCAGCCCGCGCAGGGCATCCACGCGGGCGGTGTGTATCCGCCGCATGACGGCCGAGACGGGCGTGCCTTCCTCGTCGAGGAGTGTCCTACCCTCGGCCACTTCGATCACTTTCTCCAGCGGGATGGCCTCCAGTGCCGCCGCTGGCCGCCATGCCGGTGGCTGGCGCGTATCCGGCATCAGGATGTTCGCCGCATGCAGGCGTTCGAGCAGGGGCAGGATCTCGTCCTGGCGCATGTTCAGGCGGCTGGCCAGGGCGGGGGCGGTCCATCCCGGACCTGCGCGGGCGAAGTCGTCGGCGATCAGCGCCGCCATCCGGAGGGTGGTTTCGGCGGCGGCTCGGCTGTGTCCATCGAAGCGATGGCCCACGCGTTGCGGATTCTGCAGTGCGTAGCTGACGCTTGCGCCCAGCAGCAGGATCAGCCAGGCGAGGTGGAGCCAGAGCATGAACAGGATCAGGCCGGCAAAGGCGGAATAGATGGCGGTGTAGTTTCCGGTCTTGACCACCACGTCGGCGAACAGGCGTCCGGTGAACAGCCAGACCACGGCCGCCAGCCCCGCGCCGATCAGGGCCGGGACCAGGCGCACGCGGGTGTTGGGGACGTAGATGTAGATGAAGACGAAGGTGCCGGCCAGCATCAGGTAGGGGGCAAACCGCTCAACCCCCTGGGCGAGCTGGGTGAGAAGCCCCCCCGCGATCGGCAGGCTCGCTGCGGCCCCGGAAAACTGGGTGAGGGCGCTGATGATGGCGAACAGCAGCACCGGGCCGACGATCACGACGGACAGGTAGTGGGTGAAGCGCTGCGCCAGCGGGCGGTCCTCCCGCACGCGCCAGACGTCGTTGAAGGCGCGCTCGACTTTCTGCATCAGCGCGATCACGGTGTAGAACAGCAGGGCGAGGCCGATCGCCCCGAGCACGCCGACGCGGATGTTCTCGACGAAGCCGACGATGCGGCTGGTGATCTCCTCGCCCTGCGCGCCCAGCGGCTCAAGCAGGTTGAGCAGAAAGGGCTGCAACACGTCCTGCACGCCGAACGCCTTCAGCACCGAGAAGCTCACCGCCAGGAGCGGGGCGAGCGAGAGCAGGGTGGTGAAAGACAGGCTCATTGCGTGCAGGTTGAGCTGGCCGTGATCGAGCTCCTGCCAGAGGTGCCGTCCGACGAGCAGTATCCGTTTCCCCACCGCACGCACGGCGGGGGGCATCAGGCGTTGAGGGCGTGGGCGCATGGGTCTATTCTCGTCAGCATCTACTGATCATACGCCATCGGGATTTGCATGCAGGAACTCAAACCACCGCCCGTCGTGCTCGTCTTCGCCGGCCTTGATCCCACCGGCGGGGCGGGGCTTTCGGCTGACATCGAGGCCATCATCAGCCAGGGGTGTCACGCTGCCCCCATCGCCACGGCCCTGACCGTGCAGGACACCCGCGATGTGATCAGGGTGGGGCAGGTGGATGCCCTGCTGGTGGTCGAACAGGCGCGCGCCCTGCTGGAGGACGTGCCGGTGGCGGCGATCAAGCTCGGCATGCTCGGCAGCGCGGCGATGGTCGAGGCCATCCACTCCATCCTGCGCGACTACCCGCACATCCCCGTCGTGCTCGACCCGGTGCTGCGCGCCGGCGGTGGCACGGAGCTTGCGGACGAGGAGTTGATCGAGGCGATGCGCGAACTCTTGATTCCGCAGACCACCATCCTCACCCCCAACAGCGAGGAGGCGCGCCGCCTTGCCCCGGACGCCGACAACCTGCACGCCTGCGCCCTTTCCCTGCTGGAGCAGGGCAGCGAGTATGTGCTGATCACTGGAACCCATGAGCCGACGTCGGAGGTTGAGAACCTGCTGTTCGGCGGCCACCGCCTGCTCGAAACCTTCAGCTGGCCGCGCCTGCCGGAGAGCTACCATGGCTCGGGTTGCACCCTGGCTTCCGCCATCGCCGGCCTCCTGGCCCAGGGGCACGAGCCGATGACGGCCATCCACCAGGCGCAGGACTACACCTGGCAGACTCTCGAGCAGGCCTACCGGCTGGGACGTGGGCAGATGATCCCCAACCGTCTGTTCTGGGGGGGCGGGGAGGATGACATGATGGACGAAGGGGGTAGCAACAGTGCCATGCTCCACTGACAAGCGCGGCATGCTTGAGCGGCTTGATGCCATCGAGACCGCCATGCGCGGTCTGGGCCTCTGGTCGCTTGAACCGCCTTCTGCCGAGGCGCTCGCAAGCCAGACCCCGTTTGCCGCCGACAGCATGCCGCTCGAGATGTGGCTGCAATGGATCTTCCTGCCGCGCATGCGGGAGACCATCCGCCTTGGCATCCGCCCCCCCGCGGCTTGCAACATCCATCCCTTCGCGGCCCATACCTTCGTCAGCCACGGTTTGGCGGCCAAGCCTCTGATCCAGGCCATCCGCGCCTTCGATGAGGCCTTTAGCGGGTGGGTGGAGGCGCTCTGATGGCCTCCAGCGCCTCGCCGGGTTCGCTAAGCGTGATCGCAATGGACCTCGTCGTCGAGGCGGGACGGATCACCGTGATGCAGGAGGATGACCGTGCCTTCCAGGCCCCAGCCGACATCCGCCTTGTGCATTAGCGTCATCCGTGTACCTCGGCCCATTGTCCCAACCCAGCCGGATGAAGAAGTTGACCGACCGCTGCAGATCCTGGACGGGCAGGTTGACGAAGATCTGACTGGCCATCGCGTCCTCCTCAGGGGGGGCGAGATCATTCAGCAAGCCGAGCGCTGACCCGGAGTTCCGGCCCGCAGAGGGCCATGGAGACCGGGCAGTTCCGCTTGGCGTTATCCACCTTGTCCTGGAAGGTCGCCTCGTCCAGACCGGGGACCTCGGCCTCGGTGGAGAGCTCGATCAGAGCGATCCGGGGCCCCTCGCGTAGATGGACCTTCGCCGCGGTGCGGATCTGCACCGGCGGGTAGCCCGCCTCCGCGAGCAGGGCCGCGAGGTACATCGAGAAGCAACCGGCCTGGGCCGCGCCGAGCAGCTCTTCGGGGTTGCTCCCCAGTCCTTCCTCGAAACGTGAGGCATACGAATAGGCGCCGTCGAAGGCGCCGCTGCCGAATTTCATGCGACCCTGGCCTTCCTTGAGCGAGCCGTTCCAGATGGCGGAGGCGGTGCGGATGGGCATGGTCTGTCACCTGTATTCGATTCGCGTGGAGATTCGAATATAGGCAGCTGGATGGATTTCGTCCGGGGTCTGATGGTGGTTTGCCTGCCTGCCACGTTGCCATCGTCCCCTCTGCTACGCTCGAAGCAGGCATCAACAGGGGCACGCCGGCATGCCCCATGCGCGGACGACGAACCCATGGCTCATGAACAGCTGATCCTTGGCCTGATCCTGATCGGCACCGTTATCCTGTTCGTATGGGGACGCTGGCGCCACGACTTCGTGGCGCTCACGGCCCTGGTGCTGAGCGTGGTCGTGGGCATCGTCCCGGAGCATGCCGCACTCACGGGGTTTGGCCATCCCGCTGTCATCACCGTGGCCTTCGTATTGATCCTCAGCGGTGTGCTACAGAGCACCGGCGCGGCAGAGCGATTGCTTCGAGCGTTGATGCCGCAGTCCGCCGGGCGCTTTCTGAGCATGGCGATACTGGTCATCGTTGCCGCCTTGCTATCGGGGTTCATGAACAACGTCGGTGCCCTGGCTATTCTCATGCCGGTGGCCGTGCAGATCGCGCGCAAGAACGACATGCCGCCCGGGCAGTTGCTGATGCCGCTGGCCTTCGGTTCCATTCTTGGGGGGATGACCACCCTGATCGGAACGCCGTCAAATCTGATCGTGGCAGGATTCCGGGCCGATGCCGCAGGGGAGGGTTTCGGCATGTTCGATTTCACCCCGGTGGGTCTGGCCGTGATGCTGGTCGGCGTGACCTTCATTCTGCTGCTCGGCTGGCGTCTGGTTCCGGTACGCGAACAGGCCGAGGGTGACACCTTCGAGACCGCAGCCTACCTGACCGAGGCTCGCGCGCCGGAGGGCTCGAAGGCGGTCGGCATGCGTCTGGCGCAGGTCGAGGAGGCGCTCCAAGAGGCGGATGCCCAGATCATTGGCCTGATTCGCGATGAAGCGCGCATGCCCGCGCCCTATCCCGGCCGCCGCATCCGCACGGGGGACGTCCTTGTGATTGAGGCCGACCCCGAGGCCTTGGCCACCGCTCTTGGTGCGCTGGAACTGGAGTTGGTCGGGGACAAGAAGACCGAGGACAAGCAGGCCGGGGACAAGAATGGTGAAGACAAGGAGGAAGCTGTCGCCAAAACGGGCAAAGTGGGGGATAAGGGCGAGGGATCACGGGCGGTGACATCGGAAGGCGTGGTGCTGATGGAGTTGGCCCTGCTGCCGCAGTCCCGCCTGAACGGCCGCTCGGCCAAGGACATTCGCCTGCGCACCCGGTATGGCATCAATCTCCTTGGAGTCTCGCGTCAGGGGCGACGCACAAGGGCGAGACTCCAGGTGATGCGCTTGCAGACGGGCGATGTGCTGCTGTTGCAGGGGGCGCAGGAGGACATCATCGAGTTTGCCTCCACCTACGGTGCGGTACCGCTGGCCGAGCGCCCCCTGCAGTTGCCCAACAGGCGGGATGCCTTGCTGGCCACCGGTGTGCTGGGGCTGGCGGTGATCGCGGCCAGCTTGGGGCTTGTTCCCGCCGCCATTGCCTTCATGATCGGCGCGCTGCTGAGTATGCTTCTGGGCCTGGTGGCCCCCCGGCGTTTCTACGATGCCGTGGACTGGCCTGTGGTGGTGCTGCTTGCCGCCCTCATACCGGTGGCCCAGGCCGTGGGCGATACCGGGATCGCCGCATGGCTTGCGAACGGCCTGGTCGAGCACGTGGCCCGGGGTGAGGCGGTGGTCGCGCTGGCATTGATCCTGGTTGTCACCATGACCCTGTCGGGTTTCATGAACAATGCCGCCACGGCCGCCGTGATGTGCCCAATCGCGATCAGCACCGCATCCAGCCTGAATGTCTCGGCCGATCCGCTGCTGATGGCTATTGCCGTGGGCGCCTCCTGCGCCTTCCTCACACCCATCGGCCATCAGAACAACACCCTGATCCTCGGGCCCGGCGGATTCCGCTTCGGTGACTACTGGCGTCTTGGGCTGCCGATGGAGATCCTGGTGTTGGCGGTTGGCGTGCCGATGATCCTGCTGGTGTGGCCGCTGTGACGGGCCTCAGCCCAGCAGCATCTTCAGCCCCAGCCCGATCAGCAGGATGGCGAAGACCTTCTTCAGCACACCGACCGGCAGCCTGTGGGTGAGGTGGGCGCCTACGCGGGCGAACAGGATGCTCATGAGGCCGATGCCGAGCCAGGCCGGCAGGTAGACGTAGCCCAGGCTCATCTCGGGCAGACCCTGCGTGCTCCATCCGGCCAGCACGTAGGCCGCCGAGCCGGCGATGGCGGCGGGCAGGCCGATGGCCGCGGAGGTGGCGATGGCGTTGCGCAACGGCATGTTGCACCAGACGAAGAACGGCGTGGAGATGGCGCCGCCGCCCATACCCATGATCGAGCTGAGCGCGCCGATGCCCGAGCCTGCCGCGGTCATGCCCGGCAGGGCGGGAAGATGGCGGTGCGGTGCGGGCTGACGGCCAAAGGCCATCTGCAGGGCAATCAGGATCTCGAGCGTGCCGAACAGCCTCTTGAGCACGTCACTCGGCAGGTAGTGGGCGAGGTAAGAGCCGCCCACGGAGCCGATGACCAACCCGAGCAGGAGGCGACGCACGACGATCCAGTCCACTGCGCGCTTCTTGTGGTGCGTCCAGATGGAACCGATGGAGGTGAGGAGGATGGTCGCCAGCGAGGTGCCGACCGCGACTTGCATCAGGTGCTCGGCGGGCACCGTGCCCTGCAGGGTATAGAGATAAGCGAGCGCAGGCACGACGATCAGTCCGCCGCCAATGCCGAGCAGGCCGGCCATCAGGCCGGTAAAGACCCCAAGCAGGGCATAGATGCCTAGGGCGAGAAGATCCATGCTGAATATCCGGAAAAAGCGTGGGGAAAGCGATGTCCCCTTGTCCCGGGGCCGGTCCTGCAGGCCGGTCCCGGTCGAGGGACGGGCCTCAGTGCCGCTTCTTCGGCGGCAGAAGGTCGGTGATGGTGCCTTCGGCCATCTCGGCGGCGAAGCCGAGGGTCTCGGACAGGGTGGGGTGCGGGTGGATGGTCAGGCCGATGTCGGCCATGTCCGCGCCCATCTCCAGCGCCAGGGCGGCCTCGGCAATCAGCTCACCCGCATTCGGCCCGACG
>FWPV01004266.1_pt1 | contig 30848 bp, 29 predicted proteins | sample 2228371 | NCBI WGS metagenome assembly FWPV01 (sample SAMEA103939776, study PRJEB20133) | metagenome | reverse complement strand
CGTCGGACCGGTGCTGAGCATAATCCCCTGTTTTATCCTCCCCCCTACCACCACCCTGGCTATGGTCGCCAGGGTCAGGAGCAACATCGGTGTGAGCCAGGTATTTTTCGCCTGAGAGGCGATTTGCTCGAAGGTACGCCCTGGGTGTAATACTACCCCGAACATCCAATCAAATCGGAGCCGCTTCGTTGGTTTTGTGACTGTTGCGTTTTCTGTCATAGCATCCTATTCCGATCAGTTATTCTCCGATTCCCATCAGCCAGGTCAGAATGAAATGATTCTACCATGCACATCCGAATGGACGAAACTATATCACAGCTTGACAACCACATATTCATAGACTCAATCCAGGTTCAAATGGTTCCAGATTGACTCTGGTTTTCGGTTCGTAAAAAGAAACCCCCTCCACGTGGAGGGGGTCAGGAGCTGCAGCCGTCTGGCGGATAGGGGAGTTTCTACCAGACACCCTGCAAACCCACGAGCCATTCGGTATAATTATACCGATGTACCCGGCAATCTTCCTTGACCGCGATGGCGTAATTATCGAAAACGTTCCCTCTTACGTCCGGTCTTGGGAAGAGGTAAGATTTATCCCTAACTCTCTAATTGCGCTGAAGAAGGCGCAATCAAGCTCCTATAAAGTTGTAATCGTCACCAATCAATCCGCAGTCGGTCGCGGCATTCTCCCCTTGGAGTTTGCCTGGGAGATTAACCATCGCCTGGTCAATATCATCCGGCAAGCGGGAGGTCGAGTGGATGGGATTTACATGTGCCCACACGCTCCCGAAGATCATTGCGACTGCCGCAAACCTAAACCGGGCTTGATCTTGCGGGCTGCCGCTGACCTTTCACTGGACTTGCCTCGCTCGATCCTCATCGGCGATGCCTTGAGCGACCTTCTCGCAGGACAGGCAGCCGGAATACCCAGGAATATCCTCGTCCGCACCGGACGCGGCTCGGAACAGGAAAAACTCCTTCATCCGCCTGCCATCCATCCATTCCTCGTTTTTAACGATCTGTCAGAGGCTCTAAGCTCAGTGCTTACCTCAAATCCAGAATAGTCAATCGCTATTTACCGCTTCGGAAAGCACCCAAAAAGCACTCTAATCACCCGCATCATGATTCAAGAGCGCAATGGCTTGGATGGGCTGACCTGCCTCGGTGGAGACGTAACCAAACTCTGCCAGGTCCATCTCTTTCAGGGTCTTGACAATCAGATGCTCCAGCATCAGGTGGATATCCTCCACGTGTTCAATGCAATCGCTCGGGACGCGAATCTCAATATCCACCAAGTCGCTCAACCGCCCGCCATCGAAACCGGTGAAACCGATGGTTGTCGCCCCCAACATATTCGCCATTTCAATGGCGTTAAGTACATTTGCCGAATTACCGCTGGTGGAGATGCCGATGACCACATCCCCCGGCTGGACCAGGCTGACCAGTTGCTGGGCGAAGACATGCTCGTAACCCTCGTCGTTCGCCAGGGCTGAAAAAATTGCCATATTATCCGTCAGCCCAATCACGCGATAGTGAGGCAATTCTGGTTTACGGGTGTTCTTGGCAAGATCGCAGACGAAATGAGACGCCGTCGAAGCGCTGCCGCCGTTCCCCATGATAAAAACCTGCCTCCGGCTCATCCTGGCTTCAACCAACAATCGGATGACCTGCTGAATGGTCTCTTCGGAGAGCCGGCTCATTGTCTGCTGCAGTTCACTGATATATGAACTAACCGGGTTCATTCGATTTCCTCCTCTCGATTCACCGACAAAAATCACTAATAAGCGCCACGACGGCGGATCACTGCGGGTATTGTCTGGTACAGCAATTGCAAATCCAACCAGATATTCCAGTTGCGGATATAGTGCATATCGTAACGGACTCGCTGCTCATAGCTGACGTCTGACCGACCGCTCACCTGCCACAAGCCGGTGATGCCCGGACGAACCGTCAGCAGATTGATGTCCCACTGATCGTACTCGCGGATTTCTTCGGGGCTGATCATCCGTGGACCCACCAACGACATTTCACCCCGGAGAACATTGAAGATTTGAGGCAGCTCATCCAGACTGGTCTTGCGCAGGAAACCGCCGATCCGGGTCACGCGAGGATCATCCTTGAGTTTGTGATTACGCTCCAACTCCTCCTTAAGTTCCGGGTGAGCAGCCAGAATTTCATCCCCATTCACATACATCGTGCGGAATTTGAAGGCATCAAACTGCTTCCCATTCACACCCATGACCCGGCGCCGGTGAATGATCGGTCCGGGTGAGGTGAATTTGATCACCAGTCCGATGACGATAAAGGCAGGGATGAGGAAAATCGTAAGCGGGATGGCTATCGTATAATCCAAAGCTGCCTTCATCACCCTGTCTATACCGGAAAGTCGTACCTGGTTCACCTCTACCAAGGGGACGTAAGCAAACTCGTTGACCGTCAGACCGGTGGTGATAATCTCATATAGCCCCGAAGACAGGCGGACGTTGATGCCCTTGACAACCCCGTAACGCTTGAAGATCGCCAACAGACCGTCTCGGGAGGAGAAAGCGCTGGAAGCCAGGATAATTTCTTCGATGTTATATTTCTTAACCACGGTATCCAGGTCGTCCAGCGAACCCAGGCAATAAAACTGATCGGTAACACGTTCCCCTGCTGGAATCTTTTTATCAATAAACCCCATGATGTGGAAGCCAGAGGTGCGCCAGCTCATCAACTGGGATGCCAGAGACAGCCCCTCATCATTCGCCCCAACGATGACCGCTGGCGAGAGGAAGTATCCCGTCGAACGGAGGGCATAGATAACCCGCCGCAAGGAGAAGCGACAGATGGCTGCCAGCAGGAACGCCAGACCCCAGGATACCACCAGCCAGCCGCGGGCAAGGACGAATTCCGGCAGCAAGAAGCCTGTGGCGATGACCAGGAACGCGCCGATCGTCGTCGCATTGAAGAGCATCGAGTATTCGCGGGTTCCCCCCAGCAGGTTCTTCCGGTTGTATAAGCCGGTCAGGGCATAGATAGCCAGCCAAACCGGGATAATCAACGCAACCAGCGCCTGATAGTATCCCATTGCGGGCACTACGTCATGTTTGAAAAATGGCAGGTTCACCTCAAATCGGAGGTAATACGCCAAACGCATCGCCACACTGAGAGCAATAAGATCAGATAGAAAAACAACCGCAATGAAAAGACGCCATTGCCATCGACGCGGCAAGCTGCGCGTGGCGCGTTGCACCCGATGAGCCATTGGTGTCTCAATGAAGATATCACGTTGGATTACAGATTGCATAAATATCCCCTTTTATTCGCTCCAGACGGTAATACCACTTGCCTGATCGATACAACTCAGGTGATAAAGAACACTTTACAACAACCAATCTCGCTACGAGCAAGATCGAGGCGTCAATGATGTTATCTTATGCTGGTTTGCTTGCGCCAAGCCTGGCTCTGCCCCCAAGCGCAACTTGTTCCCTGCAATGAGAAACTAGCCAGCTTTTTGCGACCGCCCTAATCAACGATAAAATTATCCTGTCAAGAGATGATGCCCGATTACTTTTCCGCCTGCTTTGTTAAAATATCGTAACAGTTTAATTAACGATAGTCAATAACCCAAAAGGACTACTTATAGACTATTCATTGGCAAGAAATATCAATATATGTTGCCCCTTTTTTCTGCCTTTCAACGTTCGTGACACCAGTTGTGGGAAGGAAAAATTGCCCTCACCGGGTAAGCGGTGAGGGCTTGAGATGAGGATTCAGCAACGCGATCCCCAGAACGGTTATGGTTTGAGTAAATCTTGCCTGATTGAAAATTACGCCTCGCGGAACTCTCCCTCGACGACTTCACCTTCGTCGCTGGGGCGCTCATGGCGACCATTGCCGCTCCCCGGTGTTGAAACGCTGCCGGCTTGGGCGCCTTGAGCCTGTTGCGCGTACAACTGCTGGCTCAAAGCGTGGAAGGCGTTCTGCAGGTCATCAATCCCGCGTCTGATGCTGGCGGCGTCTTGACCCTTCATCTCCTCGCGCAGAGCGTTGATCTTGTTCACGATTTTCTCCCGCTCAACCGGGGAGACTCTGTCACCCAGCTCGGCTAAAGTCTTCTCAGTCTGATAAGCGAGACTGTCCGCCTGGTTGCGCAAATCAATCAACTCACGTCGCTTGCGATCTTCCGCTTCATGCTCGCGAGCCTCACGCACCATCCGCTCAATCTCGCTCTTGCTCAAATTGGTCGAAGCGGTGATGGTGATCTTCTGCTCTCGACCGGTGGCTTTATCTTTGGCGCTGACGTTCAAGATACCATTGGCGTCAATATCAAAAGTCACCTCTATCTGCGGAATGCCGCGCGGCGCCGGAGGTATCCCTTCCAGGCGGAAGCGACCCAGGCTCATATTATCAGCTGCTAAGGGACGTTCTCCCTGGAGAACATGGATATCCACTGCCGTCTGGTTGTCCTCAGCGGTCGAGAACACCTCACTGCGTCGCACCGGTATGGTCGTATTGCGCTCAATCAGGGTGGTCATCACGCCTCCCAGGGTTTCCACCCCGAGCGATAGCGGAGTGACATCCAGCAAGAGCACATCCTTCACTTCACCACCCAGGACGCCAGCCTGGATTGCAGCCCCCACAGCCACCACCTCATCCGGGTTGACGCCCTTATGCGGCTCTTTTCCGGTCAGAGACCGAACCAATTCCTGAACCATAGGCATGCGGGTTGCGCCTCCCACCAGAACAACTTCGTCCACATCCGAAGGATTCAATCGAGCATCCTTGAGGGCAGCGAAGAACGGACCCCGTAAGCGCTCAACCAGGTCTTCACTGAGCTGCTCGAACTTCGAACGGGTGAGCTTGATTTGCAAGTGCTTCGGTCCCGAGGCATCGGCGGTGATGTACGGCAGATTAATCTCGGTCTCCACCATGCTGGAAAGCTCGATTTTGGCTTTTTCTGCCGCTTCACGCAAGCGCTGCAATGCCTGGCGGTCCTGGCGCAGGTCAATGCCCTGTTCGCGCTGAAACTCATCTGCCACCCAATTGACAATGCGCTCGTCCCAATCATCGCCACCGAGGTGAGTATCGCCGTTTGTGGCGCGCACCTCGATCACGCCCTCGCCGACATCCAGGACGCTGACATCGAACGTCCCACCACCCAGGTCAAAGACCAGGATGGTTTCGTTTTTCTTTTTATCCAGACCATAAGCGAGCGCGGCAGCGGTTGGCTCATTGATGATGCGCAAAACCTCCAGACCCGCGATCTTGCCCGCGTCCTTGGTCGCCTGCCTCTGGCTATCGTTGAAATATGCCGGGACGGTGATCACCGCCTGGGTGATTTTCTCGCCCAGGTAAGCCTCAGCGTCGGTCTTGAGCTTGCCCAGGATCATCGCCGAAATCTCCTGAGGGCTGAATTCGCGCCCAACAATCGGGATTTTCACGCGCGCATCTCCCGCCGGACCACGCACAACGCTATACGGGACCATCTTTCGCTCGGTCTCAACCTCGTCATAGCGCCTTCCGATGAAGCGTTTGATTGAATAAACTGTGTTCAATGGGTTCACAACAGCCTGTCGCTTTGCGGTTTGCCCAACCAACCTTTCGCCGTTTTTATTGAACGCCACCACCGATGGCAGCAAACGCGAACCTTCAGCGGTTGGGATGACGGTTGGCTCACCGCCCTCAACCACAGCCACAACGCTGTTTGTGGTGCCCAAATCGATACCAATAATCTTAGCCATATTTATCTCCTCTGATATAAGTGTAGAATAATATCGTAGAGAAGATACCTCAAGAACGCAAGAAGAACGTTAACAAAACGTAGGAGAGATGTCAAAATATACTGGCTCATCTCAGTAACGAAGGTGGCGAACCATATTTCAGCCAAAGTCAACGAAGAGACTGTTCTGCACCCTATCATTGACCGACGTCCCAGTCACCCTGGCTCGGCTTTGGAAGCGAAATTGTATTCCCAAATATTTTCAATATTTTACGTATATGTGGGGAGTATCATTCAAGATTCTATGTAATATTTATCAATTGTGGGAGAAACTACTCTTTTGGCAATTCGCCTCTTATCCAACAATTCTGCAAAGAGACACTTTTGTCAGGGGTTTGTATTGCCAGAAGGCAAAAGCAGGTGAAAATGGGCAATTTTCATGCCAGGTTATGTCAGAAATCTGAATAAACCAATGCTTCGAAAAGCAAAACAAGGGCAACATAAAATTTAAGACAAAAGCGATTCAACGCAAAACGGTGGCATTTTGGGCTGAATTCTATCGTTATATCTGGGGGGTATATATATACCTCAGCCAATCTGTGGCGGTATTGGGATCATAGTCGGACTTCGGATAGTCGTATGATGTGCTGACTTTTTTTTAAGATTTCTCAACCTTAAAGTATTCTGTTTTTTTAGATAACCGTAGGTTAGTCGTATTGCATTTTTACCCTAAATTCTGCTAGAATGTATCTGGCTGCTCAGAAGCAACCTCTGTCAGGGGGATGAAAGCCCTGAGCAAAATGCCGAAAATATAATCCTTTTTCGGTCAAGCTGAATACACCGATTTCGACCACTACACAGGCGACCGTAGTGGTGATAGTCCTCTAACGTCTACAACTCGATCTGGGAGGAGAACACCTGTATGAAAGCAGAACAGGCATGGCAAGCCACCCTCGGACAACTTCAAATGGAAATGCAGAAAGCGGCTTTTGACACCTGGTTGCGCGATTCAGAGTTAATCTCCTACGAAGACGGCAGCTTTATTATCGGCGTCCAAAACGCCTACGCCAGAGACTGGCTCCAGAGCCGCCTGTCCAGTAAAGTCACCCGCCTGCTAACCGGTTTGATGAACCGTTCGGTTGAAGTGCGCTTTATCGTCTGGCAAAACCCGCTCAACGACGATAGCGCTGACCAACCCGCTCCAGAAGAATACCCGGCGTCGGTGACTCAACCGGAAAACGTCAGCTTGAACAGCCGATATACGTTTGACAACTTCGTGGTTGGCGCGAGCAACCGTCTGGCGCATGCCGCCTCTTTAGCGGTTGCTGAAAAACCTGCCATGGCATATAACCCGCTCTTCCTGTACGGCGGCGTTGGGCTGGGCAAGACTCATCTCTTGCATGCTATCGGAAATATGTGCCTAGAACGTGGGCTTCAGGTGCTTTATGTCTCATCCGAAGAATTCACCAACGATTTGATCAATGCCATCCGCACCCATACCACCCAGGCTTTTCGCGAGAAATATCGCCAGACAGACGTTTTACTGATCGATGACATCCAGTTTATCGCCGGCAAAGAGTCCACCCAGGAGGAATTCTTCCATACCTTCAACACCCTGCACGGACAGAACAAGCAACTGGTCATTTCATCCGATCGCCCGCCAAAAGCCATGGTCACCCTGGAGGAGCGATTGCGCTCCCGCTTTGAATGGGGACTGGCTGCCGATATTCAACCCCCCGATTTCGAAACCCGTCAGGCGATTCTCCGGGCTAAATCGGACCGCGCCGGTTACCAGATCCCCAACGACATCATCGAACTCATCGCCCGCCGCGTCCAGTCCAACATTCGCGAATTAGAGGGCGCTCTCACCCGAGTGGCTGCATTTGCCAGCCTGAGCGCCTTACCTCTCACCCCACAAATGGTTGAGACTGTGTTGGTGGACATGCTGCCGCGCAAGACAGAGATTCAACCGGAAGAGGTTGTGCGCAAGGTCGCCGACACCTTCGGGGTTAACATGGATCGGATGCTGGGGCGTGAACGCTCGCGGGATGTGGCACTCCCCAGGCAGATAGCCATGTATCTGCTGCGAGAAGAAGCCAATATCTCCCTGCCACAGATTGGCGACGCCCTGGGAGGACGCGACCATACCACGATCTTATATGGCTGTGAGAAGATCGCTGACCTTTTGGAGAGGGATGACCGCCTGCGCAAACAGGTGATCGAGATACGCCAACAGTTGTATGGGAGACCGATGACCAGCGCTTAAGGCTGATTCTTGATTCGAGAGTATATCTTTTTCACCAGGCGACTCAATCGGACATACGAACGTTGCCAGGTCATTTCAACCGGCTTGGGCTGAATGACCGGTTCAGGAAATGGTTCCAGGTCAAACATCTTGCGGAACACGTAACGCCCCACCAGGCTCAAAGTCGCGACTGCTGGCGCGGCAAGGACCAACCCAATCGCGCCGATAAACCTGGCGAGAATCAGCGCCGTAATCAAGATTGCCGCCGGATGGACATTCAAGCTATGTCCGAATATGCGTGGGGAGATGATATTGTCGTAAATCTGGTCGGTTATCAACATCAGAATGATGACCAGAAGCGCATAATAGCCGGGTTGGAGACCGAAATAATTGCTCGGCTGGAAAAACGCCACCAACGCGGTGACAATCAGGGTGATCGCCGGACCCACATACGGGACAAATCGCGCCAAACCAGCCATGATCGCAATCCCAATCGCGAAGCGCAACCCAAGAATATTCAACAATACCGAGTAAGTGACGATTACCAGCAAAATAATCGTCAACTGACCGCGTAAGAAAGCATTCCAAATCAACCGCAACTCGTAACCCAGACGCTGAAAATCATATTCGTACCCGGGCACATCGATGCGTATCAGTTGCCCCGGGATCCTGCCCGCCTCAGCCAGCAAGAAGTAGGAGATCAACAGCACAAATAATCCCCAACCGAATATCCCTACCGCGCCGCCCGCAAATGAGCGGATGATGCTTCCCACTTGCCCCAAGAGGCTTTGCACAACCGAGAGGACCTCGTTGGTGAGCGTCTGTAGATCCAACAACTGCCCAAAATTTATCGTAAACGGTCCAATCTCATAGACCTGGGCGGACAGATTAGAAACGATTTCCGGTAAGTCTGTGATAAAGCGCTGGATGAAGGTCAACAGGCTTTGAACCTGTTGCACGATCGCCAATCCGGTTAATGTGAGCACCCCCACCACAACGATGACGACAATCAGGTAAATTAAATTGGTCGCAGCGCGCCAGGATATCTTCGCCCTCTCGCTGAGGCGTTTAACCAACGGGTACAACAGATATGCCAGGACAAAGGTCAGGATGAGCGGACCGATGATCTGGCGCAGCCAAACCAGCAAAGCGCCGAAAATGGCAACAATTGTCAGACCGACCACGGTCTTCGCCATTGTTCCCCATTTGGGAGAAGTTTGAGAAGGACTGGTTTGAGTCATCTATTCGCGACAATTTTTTATTATTGTACCTGATGACACCTTATTCCCCGCCACCCATCCAGTGATGAGCTTTACACGCTTCGGCTACCGACGATCAACATTGTTCTTTTCAGTCGCTAAAACAAACAACGGTGATCAGCCAATAAGCCCACCTCCAGGCAGATCACCGTATCTGATTACACCCTCAGCCCTGGTTATAAAAAGAATGAGAGGATCACCAGTATCCCAAAGAAAACCCCAGCCAGAATGCCGATTCTTTTGAGATCCTTGATCACATACGAATAATCCGGATTAAACTTCTTGTCTGCACCCTGAGAGCCGCCAGAAGTGGTAACAGGCGTAGCTTCTGCTGTCGGCGACGCAGGGACAACTTTCCGGGTTTGACGCTTGTATTTTTTTGGCATAAAAACTCCTTTTTTTCAGATGACACAGGTCATCCTGTATTTTAAAAACGGCTTTCGAACGAGCTTTAACCGCCGGACTGCAACTTGGCAATCACGACGATGCGCTTATCATCCACCATATAGGGGTAGCACGAAATCAAGGTTACGGTGGATTCTTTGGTTGGTTTCAGCACCTCCACTGCCGTGGGCTCAACGATTTTACTGTCAACCACGGCATAAGTGTATGATCTCTGATTGGTGTAGACCACTATCTCGTCTCCCGGCTCTAATTGGTCGAGATCGCGAAAGATCTCCCCAAAAATATCGTTATGAGCCGAGAGAATCAGATTGCCGGATTTACCCGGATCGGACGAGCCAATGTGCTGCCCCACCCCTTTTTTCAACTGCTCCCACCCATCTCCCTGAACGATTGGGGCGTCCACGTTAATTGCCGGGATACGAATACGGATTGCCTGTTCTGGTCCGGGAGTGGGCACCGGGATATTCGCCAGTGATTGCACCAGAGGGCGCAAATGTTCGGGGATCTCAGCGTCATTCGGACGTGTGCCCCCTTCTGCGTTCGGCGGGGTATGTCCGGAGGGCAAGACGACCGCCACAATGAGCGGCGTAGGCGTCAGGGTGGGTTGCTCCAGAGCAGACGCCACTTCCCGGTTAAGCTCTTGAATCAGGCTTAAGCCATTGAACACCACGAAAATAAAACCGGCAACCGCGGCGACTTCGATGATCAACAAAAAGTAATCCAAAAATCGGCGCCGCCGGGCGCGGGGCGATGCCACGCCGCTTCCGCTGGTATCATCTTCATCCATCAAGGTCCCGCTGTGCAGATGCTCAAATGAGCTTTCCATATCTGGAGCGACCACCACCACCCGACCAGTACGGCGGAATCGCTCCAGCCGATCCTGCCGGGCAGCGCGCCGCTTTTCCACCAGCATCCAGCGCAGCTCATCAACGCTGAGTTCTTCGGGGGACTTTTTCCTTGCCACGCCGTGATTATACCTTATTCGCCAATAATTCCGCCCTGTGTCAGGCGGTATAAATCGCTCAAAGCTGCTGCGACCTCAGCCTCGCTGAGAGCCCGGTCTTCGTCTCGGTGATGTAATTGACCTGAGCGGGCTTTTTCGAGCGCCACTTCCGACAAGGTGAGATTTCTGCTCAGCGCTTCTTTGACCAGTTGCGCTCCAGCCGCATAGCCGATTAATGGATTCAACGCCGTGACAATGATGGCGTTTTTCGCCAGCCAACCCTCGGCTTTCTCCCGGTTTGCCTGCAAGCCAAGCACGCACTTCTCGGTAAAGGCGTTGATGGCGCCGATCATGACCTGCATGCTCTCAAACAAGGCGTGGGCGATAATCGGCATCATCACATTCAACTCCAACTGACCCGCCTGCGCCGCCAAAGCGACCGTGTGATCCAAGCCCTGCACATGAAACATCGCCATATTCAGCATCTCAGCCATCACCGGGTTGACTTTGCCCGGCATGATGCTCGATCCGGGCTGGACCGTCGGCAGGCGCAACTCATCCAGCCCGGTGGCGGGACCAGACGCCAGCAAACGAAAATCGTTGGCGATGCGGGTCAGTGTGATCGCCAGCGTGCGCATGGCGCCGGAGAAATCCGCTGCGTCTGCCATGGATTGCATGGACTCGAACAAATCGTCCGATTCATAAAGAGCCAGACCGGTGAGAGCGGAAAGGCGTTGCACCATGCGCGAGTGGTATTCCGGATGGGCGTTCAGCCCGGTGCCGGTGGCGGTCCCACCGATGCCCAGACGACGCAGACCCTCGGCTGCGCGCCGGATGCGCTCAGCATCTCTGGAGACAGCCCGGGCGTACGCCCCAAACTCCTGCCCCATCCGCACCGGCACCGCGTCCTGCAAATGAGTGCGCCCCGATTTCACGATTCCATCGAACTCCACCGCTTTACGCTGCAATGCCTGTGCCAACCCCATCACCGCCTGCATCAATTCATCCAAACGCCAGAGCACTCCCAGGCGAATGGCGGTTGGTATTGTGTCGTTGGTGGATTGGGACATGTTGACATGATCATTCGGATGCACCCGGTATTCCCCCAACTTCCCCCCCAGGATTTGGGTCGCCCGATTGGCAATCACCTCATTGGTATTCATGTTATGGCTGGTGCCCGCCCCCGCCTGGAAAGGGTCAACCACAAACTGATGATCCCAACGCCCCTCGATCACCTCCTGCGCAGCCTGGACGATCGCCCTGGCGCGCTCCTCATCCAGCAAACCCAGGTCGTGGTTAACCTCTGCCGCCGCGCGCTTGATGGTTGCCATGGACCAGATGAACGCCCGCCAGGGGCGCAACCCGGATATGGGGAAGTTTTGCACCGCTCGCTGGGTCTGCACCCCGTACAACGCTTCCAGCGGCACTTTCACCTCTCCCAGCGAGTCTCTCTCAATTCGATATTTTTCTTCCATGTTCAGCCTCCCATATTGAATTCCCGATAATTTTAATCTTAAAACCCTTATTCGGCGCATCTTACCCGCAAAATAACCCAAAATCCTGATAACATGGCATAATTTGGCTGACCTGAAATAAAACCACAACCCTTAGAAAACTCTTGCTATCTGATGCTGATTCATAACGCTTCTCAACTGCTCACTTTGGCTGGCGACCCCCAGCGCGGACGACAACTCGGACAACTTGGGATAATCCCCCAAGGCGCAGTGCTTATTCAAGACGGTCTGATCGCCGCGGTTGGAACGAGCCAGGAACTGCTGGCGGCTTATCCAGATGAGGAAAGGCTGGACGCCGGGGGACAGGTGGTCATGCCCGGCTTTGTTGATCCCCATACCCACCTGATCTGGTCTGGCGACCGCGCCGCCGAGTTTGAGATGCGCCTGGAAGGCAAGAGCTACCTGGAGATTCTGGCGGCGGGGGGAGGCATCCTCTCCACCGTTCGTGCCACACGCACAGCTTCAATGAGAAAGCTGCTTCAGGAAACCCGCCCCAGGCTGTGGCACATGTTCCAACATGGCACAACCACCGCCGAAGCCAAGACCGGCTACGGCTTGCGCCTGGCAACCGAGTTGCGCATGCTCCAGGCGCTACTTATCTTGAATAACGAAGGACCTCTCGATCTGGCGATCACCTTCCTGGGTGCGCATGCCATCGCCCCGGAATATAAAGATAAGCCAGATGAATACACCGACTTAATCTGCGACACCATGTTGCCCATACTGAGCGAGTGGTGGCAACAACACGCGCAACACATGCCATTCCCCTTTGTTGATGTGTTTTGCGAAACAGGGGCATTCAACCTCGAACAATCCCGACGCATCCTGCAGACCGCCCGTGGTTTGGGTTTTCCGCTCAAAATCCACGCAGACGAGTTCGATAATCTGGGCGGAGCCTCGCTGGCGGTGGAGTTGGGCGCCGTTTCGGCGGATCACCTGGTCACTTCATCCCCGGCGGACATCGCTGCCCTTGCCGCCAGCGACACGGTGGGGGTTGCTCTCCCCTGCACCCCTTTCGGTCTGGCAGAAACCCACTACACCCCGGCGCAAGCCATTCTGGAGGCAGGAGGCTTGTTGGCGATCGCTACCGACCTGAACCCCGGCACCGCCTGGTGCGAGAACATGCAGTTTGCCATCGCCTTGGCATGCCGCTATCTGCGTTTAACCCCTGCTCAGGCAATTGCTGCTGCAACCATCAACGCCGCGGCGGCGATCGGTCGCGCCGGACAGGTCGGTTCATTGGAACCGGGCAAGCAAGCCGATTTAATCATCCTGGATGCCCCTGATTACCGCCATCTTGGTTATCGCTTTGGCACCAACCTGGTGCAGACTGTGGTCAAAAGAGGACAGGTTTATCAGGTACAGGATATTACAGCCAGGCACACTTAAAAGATACCGTAATATTGCTGTCTCGCAGCATCGAAGCCCATGCTAAACCTCGAAACCGCCCGCCAATGGTACTCTGAAACCGATTCTGTACATGGTTATGACCATATCGTCCGCGTCTATCACCTGGCGGAACGGCTGGCGATTCTGGAAGGCGCCGACCTCGAGATTGTGCGCGCCGCTGCCCTCTTGCACGACGCGCACCCCACAAATCTCGAAGAGAAACCGCGCCGGGATCATCAACTGCTCGCGGCTGATTTTGCCTTGCAGGTGCTCCAGGCAGAAGGATGGGAGAGCAGGGCGATCGAAGCCGTCCAGCACTGCATCCGCGCTCATCGTTTTCGGGACGACAGCGAGCAACCCCGTACCCTGGAAGCCAGGATCCTCTTCGACGCCGACAAATTGGACGCCATCGGCGCTATCGGCGTGGCGCGTGCCATCGGCTACGCCGTTTTGGCAGGTCAGCCGATATACGCTCGCCCCTCGTCACTCTTCGCTGAGAGCGGTAAATTAGAAGAAGGCGAGAAGCATAGCGCTTACCATGAATTTATCTTCAAGCTGCGGAAACTGAAGGGACGCCTCTACACCCCATCTGCCCAGGCAATCGCCGTAGAAAGACAACGGGCGATGGTGGATTTCTTCGAACGCCTAGCCCGAGAATGGATGGGTGAGATTTGACGGACGATTGGATGACTGCCTGAACATCGAGCGCCTTACAAAATTGTCGCTTTGCGCTCAAGCCATTCGGGCTAAAATCGAGGTATGAACATCCCCTATGGTCCATTACTCATCGTCGAAGATGTCCCCAACATCCTGGAACTCCTGTCGGTCACTTTGAAATTCAAGGGTTATCCGGTGCTCACCGCCACCAACGGCGAAGAGGCGTTGGAGATCATCGAACGGGAACATCCCGCATTGATCATCTCCGACATCCTGATGCCCAAGATAGACGGCTTCCAGCTCATTCAGCGTTTGCGCACCCACCCCAAAACCAACCAGATACCCATCATCATCCTCTCAGCCACCTATGTGACCCCAGAGGACCGTGATTTTGCCATCAAGTTAGGGGCGGCGCGCTTCCTGGAAAAGCCAATCGACACCGAGGAATTTCTGCTCACCGTCGCCGAGGTGCTCACCGAAGGCGTGGCGTCTTTGCCTCCCCCGCTGGATTACCGGGAGTTTTACCAGGGATACCGCGAGCGATTGGAGAGCAAACTGCGTTACAAAAGCGCTCAAATCGCCCGCACCGAACGCCTGCTAGAGACATTACCCGAAGCCCAAAAACCAGCTTTTCAAACCCTGCTGGAAGATTCGCTCAGACAATTGCGAGACATCGAGCTGGAACTCAACCAACTCTATCGCATTCTGGAGCAGGGCTCGGTGGAATAGAGATAGAACAACCGGGGGTTACCCCGCTGCTTCAACCGGAGCAGCGGATTTTTTCTGCCTCTTTGCGCAGCATACTCTCCAAATCGTTCAAGTCAACCCGCGAAGTCAGATCCAGGCTGAGCGGCGTCACCGCAACCTGACGCTTGATCAAGATCGTATAAGCGTCGGTGTTTGGCGGATCCAGATGCAGGTCGTTCGCCCGACGATAGCCCACCCGCGCCGGGTGATCAAAGGAGGTGCGTACCGGGGGGAAGATGTCAAAATAGCGGTGCAACGATTGGCGGGTGATCTGCCAGGGGGTCTCCGGGGTGGCATTGGCAGGCACATCCACTTTGAGCACATACACATCTTCTGGCAGAAAGTGTTTTAAAAGCAAGCGCGCAAAATAGGCGGCAAAATAAGCCGCGGCGGAGAAGTCCACCTCCGATGAATAGGACAGGTGTTGCTCTTCCGGCGTCTCCAACGAAACCGCCAGGGAGGGCACACCCAAAGACGCCCCCTCCATCGCCGCTCCCACCGTGCCAGAGATGGTGATGCCGCTGCCCACGTTTTCGCCGTAATTAATGCCGGAGACGACCAGGTCGGGTCTCATCGGCAGGATTTCCAGCACGCCGTGCTGCACCGCCTGAGCCGGCGAGCCACCGACCGAATAAACCGTCCATTCCTTATCGCTCACCATCACCTTACGCACTTCAATCTTGCCATCCGAAGTGGAGGGCATGCTGCGTCCCCCACCCGAATATTGCTCGCGCGGGGCGACGACGTGGACGAATCCAATTTCCGAGAGCGCCGCAGCCGCAGCCCACAATCCCGGCGAGTTAATTCCATCATCGTTCGTCAATAATATCTGGCATTTCTCTGTTGCTTTTTTGTTCATCCTGTAGTCCATCATATAGGTATCGTTTGTCTTACCGGGAGCGAATCATAACATATCATCCAGCGCTTGACCTAACTCCGCGACCTGAAACGAACCTGCCCGATAACAATCGGGAGCTATGATTGAGCCGAGAGCTTAATCCAGCCAATCGAAGATCGTATCCAGTTCCTCCTCGGGAACGTCAAAGACCGAGTTGTGTGGCGGGAGCGGTTCGCGGCGCATCCACTCCGGAATACGATCATCCTCCCGGGTAAAACCTGCCCGGGCGTTGAACTCGCGCTCCAGTTTGATGGTCTCTTTTCCCAGAGTTTTCAAGATATCCGCCCCAACCTGCCAACCGTAACGGGCGTTGAGCAGATCGGCAATGACCTGTAAATTCACCCCAAAGCCAAAACCGGCGAAGATGCAGGCACCCAGCGTGTCGTAACCTGCCATGTTGATCTGGATATTGCGCGAGAGTTGCACCTGGATCGTGGGATCAAGGTGATCCACCTTGGCGCGAATGGTCAGCCCGGCGGTGTGGTCGCCGCCCTGGGGCGAGGTGGCATAGGTGACCCCGGTACCCTTGATGGCGCGTGGATCATAGGCGGACATCGCCTGCCCCTTGGCTGCCGGCACCCGCTCCACCCCCAGGAATTTACCCGTCGCCACCGCGCCCCGCCCCAATATCTGCCCGAGCGGAGTGCCCTGACGGATCTCCCGTATCAGTTCCAGAGCGCGCTTGCCATTGCCCCAATCCATCAGACCCGCCTCAGCCGCCACCCCCAAGGCGCAACCGATTTCGATCGAGTCCAAGCCCAGGTCATTCACCTCCCAACACAGGTGGGCAATCACGTCCAAATCATCAATCCCCAGGTTGGGACCCATCAGACCGATCGTCTCGTATTCCAAAGGCGAGACGATCATCTTGCCATCTGGTCCGCCATAGACGTTCGAGCTACGGATGGTGCATCCCGCCATGCAGGCGTGGGAGACCTCGCAATCGCCGTCGCGCTCAAGTTGCTGCTGGCGCATCAACTCGCCGGAGACCCGCTCCGCCCCTTCGAACTGACCACTGGAAAAGTTGCGGGTGGGCAGCCCGCCGAAGCCATTGCTCATCTTCGTCATGGCGGCTGTGCCGTAATCGGTGTAGATTTTGGTCTGGGGGTGGCTCAGGAGAGCCTGGTTGTAGGCTTTTTGCGCCTGACGGAAAGCCGCCAGGTCTGCAATCGGCGGCTTTTCCCCACCACTGGCATCAATCACAATGGCTTTCAAGCCCTTGGTCGCCATCACCGCCCCCAAACCACCCCGGGCGGCGATGCGCGAGGGAACCCGGTCTTTATCCAGGTTCTGGATGCCGGCAGCGGTCAATCGCCTCTCGCCCCCAGGACCAATCAGGGCAATCGCCACCTTATCTCCATATCGCTCCAACAACAGCGGGGCAACCTCATAAACCCCCTTGCCCGACAGGTCATCGGCGCGCTCGAAGCGCACCCCGTCTGCGCTCAGGTGCAACAGCCACCAGCCAGCTTCTGCGGGAGCATCCTCGATGATCAAGGCTTTTATCCCCAGGTGGGTGAGCTGCAGACCGGTGCGTCCGCCGGCGTTGCTCTCCTTGACCCCACCCGTGAGCGGGCTTTTCCCGCCCACCGAGATGCGGTCGCAACTGGAGAGCATATGCCCCACCAACAAACCCGGAGCGAAAATCAACTTGTTTTCAGGACCCAACGGATCGCAGGTGGCAGGCACCTCATCCAGCAGGATGCGCGCCACCAAGCCGCGCCCGCCCAGGTGTCGCCAGGTATCAGGAATCGGCTCACGCTTCAGAGTCTGGTTGTGCACATTGACGCGCCAGGCAGAGAAAAATGCCTGAGGGCTATCGTCAGATCGCCATACTGACATAGAACATACTCCCGATCTAACAATCTATGGATGGCAAACCAAAGAGAACTTCAAGCGCAAGTATACATGATTTCGGGGCGATAGCAAACATATACAGATGACCCCCTGCACCAGGCGTGACACACTCTCAAGCTTCAGTCAACTTTGACCTCCTGTCACACTCTTTTTGCAAAAATAAGAAATTTCCTCTTCACCCCCTCCTTCGACCAATACCACCAGAATATTTCCGGCGCGCAATACCGTATCGCCATGCGGGATGACCACGTTTCGTCTGCTTCTCAACGAGGCAACCAGGCAATTCGAAGGCCAGGGCACTTCCTTAACCTTACGTCCATCGCAAGGGGAACCTGCCTCAATAGGGATCTCGAAGATGCGCACGTTCTCACCGCTGGTCGCGCCCAGCTTCACCTGATGGATGCGATGACGTTGAGCGGTTCGCCTGGCGAGGGCGAGATCATAAGCTCGCAGCAGGTCTGAGCGGCGCAACCACCCTACCATGTGTTTGGAATCTCCGCGCGAGACCACCGGCAATCTGCCTATATTCCGTCCTCCCATACGGCGCAGTGCCTGACCAATCGTCTCGTCGGAATATGCCACCTGCAAATCCCGCACGCAGATATCCCCCACGCGCAGCGATGAAACATCCCAATCTTGGAGACTACCAAACTCTTGGGTCGTCAGAATGCCCACCAGTTCCCCCTCTTCATTCAAAACAGGTAAGCCATGATGGCGCGTCTCGGCAAATATCTCAGTTGCGCGCTCCACACTTTCCGAATCCAGCAGGCTCAACGGAGCTGGTTGCATGACTTCATCAACCGTAATGGTTTCGAGCAGGTCCACATCTCGCCCGCGCTCCAGGCGGATGCCTTTACGCGCCAGACCCATGCTATAGACCGATTCGCGGATCAGGCGCTGGGAGATAACCATGCTCACCACCACAGCAAACATTAGCGGTAAGACGATGCGATAATCGTTGGTCATTTCAAACAGCAGTAGCACCGCGGTCAACGGGGCATGCACAGCTCCTGCCAGGACAGCTGCCATACCGACCATCGCATAGGCGCCGGGGATGACGTTTAACCCTGGGGAAAGCCAGTCGAGACCAGCCGCGTAGGCAGCGCCCAGCGAAGCTCCGATGAACAACGAAGGCGCGAAAACTCCTCCCGGGAATCCACCGCCGATACTCACCGGGGTCAGTACCAGCTTTACCGCCATTAGAGCCAACAGTAACCAGAAACTGGTTGTGTGCCCATTCAGGATCGAACCTATGGTATCGTACCCCACTCCAAACACCTGGGGCAGGAATATACCCACCACCCCCACGATCAACCCGGCGAGTATTGGTTTTGTCCAGCGAGGGGCTTTTACCCGCTCGTGAAAGATGTCCTGCGTCAGATAGAGTAAACGAATGTACAGGGCAGATATCGGACCGGCTAATACGCCAAGACCCAGATATAAAGGCAGTTCCCAGGGTGCGTTAAAGCTATAAGCCGGGACGTGAAAAGCTGGTTCCGGTCCAGAGACCGCCTGGGTAAAGACCGCCGAAATCACCGATGACAGCACCACAATCCCAAAGGCACTGCCGCTAATTTCGCCCAGAATAATCTCCAGGGAAAAGAAAACACCCGCAATCGGCGCATTGAACGCTGCGGCGATACCGCTGGCGCAACCCGCTGCCACCAGGGAGCGGACGCGTTCGTCTGAAAGGCGCATCCACTGACCAAACATCGAGCCCAAATTCGCGCCAACTTGAACTGATGGATCTTCCGGTCCAACCGAGGCACCGCTCCCGATAGAGAACGCCGAAGCAACCGCTTTGGCTGGCATCCGTTTATAACGCAAGCGTCCACCTGCCAGGGCAGCAGCTTCCATTATGCCTGCCACCCCATGATGCCGCTCCTCGCCGATCAGGTAATGAACGATCAGCCCCACTACCAATCCGCCCATTACGGGGATCAGCGCCACCGTCCAGTCGCCCCAAGCCTGGAGCAAACCGCCCAGACGGTCGAAAAACAGCAAATGTGCCAGATCAATCAACCGCTTAAATAGCCAGACCCCCGCGCCGCTGGCAAGCCCTACCACAAGACCAATGACGACCAACACGAATGCCTCAGATGGTTGCCAGCGGTGCAGGCGTCCGCTCGCGAGCTTATCGCGAGCGATATAACCGGCGACGGCGTTCAGCTTACTTCGTCGTTTCTCAATATCACCCATAATGACAAGATGATCCGATGATTGAGTATATCATCTCTTCTTGGTACTCCCTGGCGTGATGCGATCAATTTCTCGACACAAATCAAACTTGCTGCGATGCTCAGCAGCTCATTCGGGTACCAGACAACCGGCGAGGGCGCCTTTTGCCGCCCTCGCCGGTGAGCTTAAGCCCATCTCTTCACAACCCCCCGATTAATCACTCAGGTAAAAGCGAGCAAGTTCACGCCCGGATCTCCTGGCGCTGGAAAAGGACATACGCCAGAGCAAAGAGCAAGATTGTGCCTGCGATCAGACCAGTGAGGTGAGGCCAGATGAGCAGGACGCTCTGCCCCAATGGCAGCGGCGCCCCATAAATTGCGCCGTCCAGTTGAGTGGGCAAAATCAACCCCAGGGAACGGACGCTGGGCTGAAGCATCGCCATGGTCGCCTCGGCGAACAGCGTGTTGGGAGATAGTCTGGTCAGGGTCAGTTGCACCTGAGCCTGCCTCAACAGCTCTTCCAAAAAGCCATAGCGCACCGGGCTGACTGCCTGCACCAGCACGCCAACCAGAATCCCCCAGAAGACGGTGAAGAACAACCAGACGGCGATAGACGCCAGGGCAGCAGTGGCAGATTGGCGAAAAACCACCGAAAAGACCAGAGCTAACGCCAGCCAGATGCCGCCGTATAAAACGGTGATGAGCAAGAACCACAAGGCGCGAGCGACCTCCTGACCACCTGGGGGTGTCCCTAAGCCGAGAATACCCAAGCCGAAGATCAAAAGCCAGATCGCGGCAATCACCAGGCTGAGGGTGAAGAAGCCCCCCAGGAATTTTCCCAGCAGAAGCGCATCCCGATAAATCGGCTGCGCCAGAACGCGTGAGAGCGTGCGGCGGCTGAACTCGCCATTGACGGCGTCAAACGCGAGGGCGATGGCAATCAGGGGCACCAGGAACGCCAGGAAGCCAATGAACGCCGGGAGAGGATCTTTGGCAGTGGTGAACAACTTTAGATAGATGAATTGATCCTGCCCCACGCTCTCTTTCAAGGTCTGCATGGCGGCAAAGACGGTGCCAAAGGCGGTCAGGACGATTAAGACCTCCAGAATTTGCATCCGGGCGCTGGTGAGATGGCTCGCCATCTCCCTGGCGATCACCGCGCCCATGCCGGTCCAGGGCGATCCCTCCCGCTGGCGCGGGATTGAAGTCGGCGTCGCCCGGGCGGGTTTACGCTGCGGAGTGGCTTGGACTGACATTTTCCACCTCCTTGAAATAACGAGCGTAGATCTCATCCAGGCTCTGGGTCTCGATATCTAATTTAAGCAGACGCCCACCGGCATTCACCACCGCCCCGGCAGCATCCGCCCGCACATCGTGGCTGGCTTCCACCTCATAAAATCGGGAGTCTTTCCGTTGCACCTGGAGCGCGCCATCCAGGTTCTGCAGGGCGGTCAAGATGACATCTGGCGCCCCCTCGGCTTCGAGCAGAATCCGGTATGCGCCTCCCAGCACCTGCCGCGCCAGCTCCGGAACCGTGCCTTGCATCGCCATGCGCCCGTGGTTGAACAAGCCCACCCGGTCGCATATCGCCTGCACCTGGTGCAACAGATGGGATGAGAGCAGAATGGTGATACCCTCTCCCTTCAAGCCACGGATCATGTCCAGGAATTCACGCGCCCCTTCGGGGTCCAGACCCTGGGTCGGCTCATCCATGATGATCAGGCTGGGTTGCTTGATCATCACATCTGCCACCCCCAGGCGTTGACGCATACCCCGTGAGAAGGTGCCAACCCGCTGGTCAGCCACATCCAACAGCCCCACCCGCTCCAAAGCCTCATCAATCCGCTGCTTAGCCAGATTGCGCGGCAGGTTGTTCAGGCGGGCGATATAGTTCAGGTTCTCGCGGGCGCTCAGTTCGTTGTAAAACCCAACTTCATCCGGCATGTAACCGACCTGCCTCTTCACCTGGAGGGGCTGGCGCACCGGGTCTAAGCCCAGGACGCGCATGCTGCCGGAGGTGGGTTCGGTGAGTCCCAGGAGCATAAGGATGGTGGTGGTCTTTCCGGCGCCGTTGGGTCCCAACAGCCCAAAGACTTCGCCGGGGCGCACTGCCAGGTCCAGATTTTCCACTGCAGTAAAGGCGCCGTATTTTTTGGTCAGTTGGTGGGTTTCAACGGCAAAATCGGGCATAATCCACCCTCCTGATCGTCATATTCCATCAACGCCGTCCAAAGCGCGAGACCGCCACGGCAACCACCACCACCGCCACGGCAATCAGAGCAACGCCGACAACGCCCCACAGGGTGGAGGTGAGCACCGTGATGCGGAATTCCGCTGACTTGTTGTTGCCGTCGGCTGAGGATGCCCGGATGGTGATGACATAATCGCCCGCCAAAGCCTTCTCCGCCGGGCGTATGGTCGCTACCACCTCCGCCTGCTGCCCGGCGGGGATTTCGGCGATCTCTTTCGGGTTCAATGTGACCGACCAACCCGACGGTTCGGTGCTGGTGAGTTTGACGCCGCGGGCGGCATCGGTGCCGGTATTGGTCACCACGATCTTGAGCGGGGTGTCTTTACCGGCGTTCGCCTGCCCCGAGAGGCGCCCGTCGGGGGTGGTGATGGATATGCTCGCCTGTCCCGTCACCCTTGCTGTCAGGTTCAGACTGGCTTGAGTCTCGCCCGCTTGCGCCTGGATGGTGATGGGGTACTTGCCGGCGGTCAACTCCTGCAAGGGTTGCGCTTCGATGCTCAGGGTCTTCGACTCGCCCGCCGAGAGGGGCAGGCTGGTGACTTCTTGCCCCGACAGTTTGAAACGCACCAGCATGCTCACCGGAGCCTGCGCCTGTAAACTGACGTTCAAATCCTCATCGCCTTCATTCTTCAGGCTGACCGTGTAACGAAAAGTCCCACTCGGCGTGCCCTGCAGTTCGGGCAACTCGGTGGAGAAGGTCAGTTTGGGAGGCAGCTTCTCGCGGATGATCAAATCCAGGCTCAGTTCGGCTTTCAGGTTTTCTCCGCTAGCCAGGACGACAAAATGGTGCTTGCCGGAGGGGGCGTTGGCGGGCTGTTCCAGGCGTAAGTCCACCGACGCCTGATTGTCCGGCTCAACATAGACCGCATTAACGATCTTGCCGCCGCCGCGGAATGTCGCCACCCAACCTTCGGGAATCTCTTTCATCGAGAGTTGCACCGTTTGGGGCTGACCGGTAACCTCCAGCTTAAGGGGGATATTGACGCTCTCGCCAATCCCGATTTCCTGGCTGGGATAAGTGGTGAAGATGGTAAGGCTATTGACCGGGGCTGGCGTTGACTCCTGGGCATAAACGGCGTAAGCCCACCCGAACACCAGCGCCAAGACGAGCGAAATAGAAATGAGAAACTTTGTGAGACGCATCTCTTTTTCTCCTCTCTATAAATAGAATATGAAATTCACTCAGGTTTGGGAATGTGATTGTGTCATCTCAAACCGCCATCTCCCATGAAACTTGCCCCTGATGGTTTGATTTGAATCACAAGTATATTTATATCAGAAAATTATGCGGCACGTCCTTAAAACTCATTAATTTTAACCTTATAAGAAGCTTAAGGCAGCCGCAATTTCTGGTTCCCGGGAATATCATACCGGGCTGAGCAATAACCCGCGATCAGTTGTTCCAATCTGAGAGGAATGCTTGAGACGGAGCGGACAGGTATAAATCAGGGGATAGGGCGCGACATGGTGACCAGTCGCACGCCCTGAACCTGCTGAAAATTTGCCCCCTGCGCAACCGTGCGCAGCACCGCCTGCTCATCAATAACCTTCACCCCAGAGAGTAAAGTTACGCCATAGTCAAACAGCAGCGGAGATAACGGCGTGCTCGGACCCAGAATCAAGACGGTTGAATCAGGATGGCAAAGCCTCAGCAAATCGTCCATGGTATGGTTAATCAACGCGCTGCCCGTCAGTGCCACTACATTTGCCTGTGGGATGAGTTGATCAGCTGCCTCGAAGGGATATTCTCCCTCCACTGGCTTTTGCTCAATCACCCATAACTCTCCCACTTCCGGGCGCAGTTTGGTGATGAAGGGAAAATGCCCCACCAGGGCAACTTTCTTGTCTTTTCCATGTCGAACCAGAACCTCATAGGCGTTTATTTCCTGATATGCGCCTTTCTGACCCTCATCGGGGTTGATGAGTGAATTAATCGCAGCCATACCAATACTCGCCTCGAGCAGAACATCCGAAAGGGCGTATTCTGCCAGTTGGTCAGCAGTTTTATGCTCCAGATGCCCGACATCGCGCACCTTTTCATGACCATGGGGCTTTTCGCCTTGCAATGTGGAAGCCATCCCACAATAGCGGCTGCAGACCACTGTCCAATGCACCCCAACCAACACCTGACGCACCGACTCTCCTTTCGGCAACCTTGAGAGTAAATCGCGGAGTAAATCCATTTCACCTCTTCTCACAACAGAATAAATGCAACCAATCGATCAATCCCGATCCACAATCTGGATAAACGCCCCGATCACCGTGAATAACCCATATCTTCCAGCATCTCCCGTAATAAGGCATTCAACTCATCCGCCTGGATGTAGCCAACAATCTCCATATCTTGCTTGCTCACACCCGGAACCGACGCAATGGCTTTCTGAATCATGAGAGAGAGGGGCACAGCAATAGGGCAGAGTGGAGAGGATGGTCGAAATTTGTAAGCCACATGCCCATCCGCACTTACGACCAGGTCCTCGATCAGACGCATCCGCAGGACATCCACACCGGTCTCAGGATCAATGACTTCTGATAGACGCTCTAATATCGCTGCACGTAGCTCATCTTCCTTCGCCATGGATCCCTCCCTGAGAATTTAATCAAAATCCTGGTACTAACCTCAGGTTTTTCTTAATCTCAATCTGCCCCAATCAGATAATCTAAAAATGGTCTGCCACCCTTTGCCATACCTCTATCAGGGCGAGGCTTGCAAGCGATCTCGGCTGATAAGCGGTTACAGGTTCACCGCTAACCATCGCCTGGGTGACTGTTTCATCAAAAGGGATGCTGCCGGTTACCTCAACCCGGTTTTGTTTACAATACTCAACGATCTGGTTGACAGCCTCTGGATAAAGGTCGGCTTTATTGATGCATACGAGGGGCGGAATGCGGAAGTGGTTTACCGTTTTCAGCACCCGCTCCATATCATGGATGCCGGATACCGTTGGCTCGACCACGATCAACGCCAGGTCTGCGCCAGAGGCGGCAGAGATCACCGGACAGCCAATGCCTGGCGGACCATCCACAATGACCAGCTCGGCAGATGTATCCAGCCCGAGCAAGCGAGCTTGTTGCTTGACCAGGGTGACCAGCTTGCCAGAATTCTCCTGCGCCGGGCGCAGCTCGGCGTGGAAAAGGGGCCCATAGCAACCCTCCGACCGATACCAATACCCGGCGAGTTGTGTTTCCATGTGAATGGCTTTTTCTGGGCACTGGTAGACGCAGGCTGCACATCCGTCACAGGCAATCGGGTCCACCTGATAGGTGAGATCATTCCCGGACGCTGGCGAGGAGACCGCCTCAAAACGGCATACTTGCTCGCAGATGCCGCACCCCTGGCATAAGCTTTCGTCAATGACTGCCACCGAGCCGCCATAGAACGCATGCTGCTCCAGTTTATTGGGCTTCAACACCAGCTCTAAGTTGGGCGCGTCCACGTCGGCATCAGCCAGAACCGTCCGGAAAGAGGGAGAACCTTCGTACGCCAGGTGGGCAAATGCCGCGGAAACGCTGGTCTTACCCGTCCCACCCTTTCCGCTCAAGATCACCAATTGCTTCATTCTTTTTTCTCGGATTCTCACATCTCAACTGAACTCAGCCGGGCGATATGACCGCTGGCTACCTGTGAATTGATATTCTGATACATCTGCAAAAACAGGGGGATTGTCTCCGGGCGGATTTCCACTAACGCCATACCCCGGGCGATACCCTCCGCAATCCGCCTCTCAAACGGGATACGCATCAGGATCGGTAAGTCTTCTGCACGACAATAGTCTTCCACAACGGCGATATACTGTCCCAGCGAGGGATGATCATTGTATCGGTTCAGCACAACCCCTGTTTTCATTTTTAACTCACGCGCCACCTGAACAGCCAGTTTTAAATCATGTAACCCAAATGGCGTAGGTTCTGTAACCAGCAACAGGTAATCAGCTCCATGCACCGCTTCAACCACCGGACAGGATGTACCCGGTGAAGCATCGATAATCATCACCTGCTCAGGTTGCCAGGCGATCCATTTCTTTAGCTGACGAATGACAGGCACCGCCATCGGCTCGCCAATATTTAGCACCCCACGCCCGAAATCAATCCCTGAAGGCGTCTGTCCGCGCTCCAGGACTCCCATGACATCCAGCGTCTCGGAGATCGCTCGCTCCGGGCAGATGAGACTGCAACTCCCACATCCATGGCAGAGTTGAGGAAACACCAGCGTTTTCTTACCCAGCACAGCAATCGCGTGATACTGGCACACTTCGGCGCACTTGCCACAATGCGTGCAAAGGTCCTCATCCACCTCCGGTATCCAAATTCCTACCGTCTGGCTCTGATTGAACGCCGGTTTCAGGAACAGATGGGCATTCGGCGCTTCAACATCGCAATCCAGGAACAGGAGCGGATCAGAACCAGCCTGGCGCTCCTGGTTTACACTGAGCGCCAGGCTGGTTGCCACGGTTGTCTTACCGGTACCGCCCTTTCCGCTGGCGACTGCGATGATCATTGGTTTCGGTCCTTTTCAGCCGACCAAATCAGTGGCAGGATCATCCCGATCCGGTTGAAGAAGTCAACTTCTCGAGCTTACCTGACTTATAGGCTTGAATCGCCTCTTCAACCGTATGGCACGAACCGAACAAATACATTGATACGCCCGCCGCTCTCAATGCGTCAGCCGCATTAGGACCAAAATCGCCGCTGATCACAGCATCGCATTTCTGCTCAGCTACAAACTGCGCTGCCCGAATACCTGCTCCACCCCGGCTATCAGATGCCGGGTTTGGCATCGTTTGCCAATCCATGGTATCCGGGTTGACGATGACGAAATACGCGCCGCGCCCAAACCGAGGATCAACCTCGGCATCCATGCCGGGAGAAACGGCTGTGATGATGAGTTTCATGCCGGATTCACTCACGCACCATGCGGGTGCCGCATTTCGGACAGACCATATCCTTGCATGGCTGACCAGCCTGATGGCTGACTTTATGTCCGCAGCTTGGACAGACGCAATTGCCTCCGGGACCGGAACCCGGCTTATTGCCTCCGCCCCTTCCCTGTCCGCCTCCGGCGCCACGTCCGCCGCGGTTTCCGCCTCTCTTGCCTTTTCCAAATCTTAATCGGTTCAACATAACCTACCTCCTTGTCCTCACAGGAGCATCGTATCAGAAACTCATATCCTCTGCTCCCGATTATGCTCTGCCGAAAAATCCCTCAACTCCCTCCAGGAAATTTACTCGAATGCCATCTCAGGCTTCCAGACCTGCCAGACTTTGCCAACCAGATCTGGACCGGGTTTGAGGGTGACTTTGCCCGGCTGCCAGCCCGAAGGGGTGACCTCGCCGGTCGCAGCCACGTGTTGGTATGCTTTAATCTGGCGGATCAGCTCAGCGACGTTGCGACCGACTTCCGCAGTGAGCACCTCCATCGCCAGGATGACTCCGTCAGGGTTAATCAAGAATCGACCGCGAATGTTAACCCCGGCAGCTTCATCGTACACGCCATACACGCTGCCAATCCGTCCCCCGCCGTCCGAAAGCATGGGGAAGGGTATTCCGCCGGGGACCATCTTGGAAAGTTCTTCTTCTTGCCAGATTTTGTGAACGAAACGGCTGTCTGTGCTGACAGCAAGCACTTCAACCCCCAATTCCTTCAATTCACCTGCTTTGGTGGCAACTGCCGCCAGTTCTGTCGGTCAGACAAAGGTGAAATCTCCCGGGTAAAAACACAAGACCACCCATTTGCCGCGGTAGTCTGATAACCTGACATTCTTGAAACCCTGACCGTTGATGTATGCTGAAGCTTCAAAATCAGGGGCTTCTTTTCCAACACGTGCCATGACCATTTTGACCTCCGTTGAGGGGATGTTCGGGCTGCTTTCGCCTGGTTTTGGTTCCAGGATCGGACCTGCTGCTGGTTTTACACATGAATCTCTTTCTTTTGCCATACGACATACCTCCTGATATGTGGGCGTGAATTAATTTGACATGACTCAGACTGACTTAATGCAGCTTATCCAACCGGTCTACGATATCGCCTCGGGCGTAAGCCAACGCCGCCTGCTCAATATCAACAATATCGGTGACGACCGGTTTGATGCCGCGCGATAACATGCTCTGGTAGGCGCCCATACCCATCCCGCCACACAGGAGAGCCTCGCAGTCTGCAATGGCTTCTGCCATCTGCAGGTGCTTGTTGTGCGCTGCTGCGCCTATCCCATGCGGCTGCCCGGGGTCTTCTACCTCATGTGGCTGGTTATGGAAATGGGCATGACCCAATTTTTCCCGTAATTCCCGTTCGACGATGACACCATCCTCAATGGTGATGACCAGGTAGTAGGGTGCTCGTCCAAAGTGCTGACTGATCGTTTTCCCATCATCGGTAATGGCAGCGATTTTCATTGTGATTTCTCCTGACGTTATTGAATTCGTGTTGCTGATAGGGTTTATCGGTTGCACGCAGACAATCCCTGTATTGCCAACATCATCGGGATTGCCGAGTGACGGGCAACCCTCACTGCGGATTATTCTTAATCCCTGAATAATGACTCACGGAGCGCAGAGCTTCCTCAACCACATAAAATTACCTAAAAATATTGTTACCAATATTATAGTTGTTTTTCCCTTTAAAATCAATAATTCATACTATTAAAAAAGTACACAGCATTAACCCGCAATTTATGCACGTCCTAAATCTCCACCCCAAGGGCAGAGCGGATAAAGAAGCCCAGGATAAAGCTGAGCGCTGCCACACCCAGGCTAAGGAATGCCATCTCGAAGAACCGTCTGCGGAACGGCGCATCTTTTGCCACTGAGATATAGTAATTGAAGATGGCAATGATCAGAACTGCCGAGACCAGGGCTACGGCAAGGCAAAGATAATAATTGCCCAAAATCAAATAAGGCAAGATCAGGATGGTCACGGTGAGGATATATGCCACCCCCGTATAGAGGGAAGCTTTCAGAGGGTGTTTTTCCGTCTCTTCTGATCTGGTAGAGAGGTATTCCGAAGCTGCCATCGAAAGCGCAGCAGCGATGCCGGTAATCAACCCGCTCAAGGCAATGAGCTGGGTGTTCTGCAATGCCAGAGTCAACCCCGCCAGGGCGCCGGTCAGCTCCACCAGGGCATCGTTCAGACCTAACACAATCGAGCCGGCATAGCGCAGGCTCTCCTCATCTAAAAGCCCTATCAAGGCTTCTTCATGTTCATTTTCATCCTTGAGAAACTGATCAATCTCTTCGATTTTGCCTTCCAGTAACTGGTAGTTCTGTTGGGCGCTCTCCTCTCCCCGCTCCATCAGTTTGATGCCAAAAGTGTATCCAAAAATTCGGCTGACCAGGTAATAAAACCAGATCTTGACTTGATCGGGCTTCACCTCCACCTGGGTGTATTTTTTCCAGAGATGATAATGCCCCAACTCATCCCTGGCGATTTTCTCCAGAATCTGACGGTTTTGCGGGTCTTTGATTGCCTTCGCCAGGCGGGAATAGATTTGGTACTCGCTGATTTCGTTGCGCTGGAAAACCAGCAGTTGTTGGCGCAATTCAGGGGATATCTCCATGCGCTACCTCCATTCCTTATCACATTATCCTTGGTCTTGGGCTGGGCGATGACTGCCTGAGCAGATCGTTTCTTCGCTTCTCCTTGTTGTCGAAATCGTATCACTCAACAACCTTTGGGTTTAGTCCTTTGGCTTTGGTCTTCTTCAGGATAAACAGAAGGCGCCGCGCTCCAAAAGCGTACACCGTAACGCTCCACCACCTGCGCCCGTCCGCTGGCTGCCAGCTCGGTCAGCACCTCGCCCACCTGCCCTGGCGACCAGCGAGCCAGAGCCCGTTCCAGTTCCTCCTGGCGCATCGGGTGCCGGGTGATAATGCCAATCAGCGCCTCTACCGGGTCGTCGCATGCGCTTAAATCAAAACTGCCCTCTGCCGGATGGATCACCTGGGCGATGTTTCCCAGGATAGCCAATGCTTGCATCAGGCTCTCTTCGTCAGGGGGACGCACCCAGGTCTCGGCTGGAGGTCGGGTAGGCAAGAGGATGTGCACCGCATCGGGTTTTACCAACCTCAATGCATCCGCCAGGCTCCATAACGCCTCCGAAGTGTCGTTAAGCCCATGTACCAGCATCACTTCCACCCACAACTTACCATGATATTCACCTCGAAAGTCAATCAAGCCTGCCAGCAAACGATCATAGGTGAGTTCTGCATGCGGGCGGTTGATATGCCGGTACAACCCTGGCGTACCGGCGTCGAGGCTGGGGAGCACCGCCTCCGCCGCCAGCAATTCCTGGCGCACCTCTGGGAGATACAGGAGAGAGCCGTTGGTGATCACGGCGATTGGCAGATCGGTCATTTCCTTCACTTTACGAATCAAATACCCCATTCTTGAGTGAAGCAAAGGTTCCCCCGAGCCGACGAAAGTCACCCAGTCAATCTCGCCGTCCTGATGAGCTTCCAGCGCCTGCCGCACTTCTGCCAGGATCTCCTCAGACGGGAAATACTCCTTGCGTGTGTTGGTCAGGGGTTTGGTGCGACCAAGCTGGCAATAGACGCAGTTCCAATTGCAGGTTTTGAGCGGGATGGTATCAATCCCCAGCGACTGACCTAAACGGCGAGACGGCACAGGACCAAAGACATATTTCATCTGCATCTCCCAGGGATCGGAACAATATCCCTCATTCAGATTATACGACTCCATCCGGGAGATTAAATTACCAATACTTCCCATTCTCGTGTCAAATCAAATGATAATGTTACCGAAGGGTGATTGATCTATCAAATGATAATGTTACCGAACAGTCCAAGCCTTTCTTT
>FWPV01004259.1_pt1 | contig 30858 bp, 27 predicted proteins | sample 2228371 | NCBI WGS metagenome assembly FWPV01 (sample SAMEA103939776, study PRJEB20133) | metagenome | reverse complement strand
GAAGAATTTAGGTTAAACAAGTAGCCCTATCCTAAAACTTTAACTCATCTACCCTAAGTTAAGGTATAAACAAGGCTAAAACATAAAACTTTCACTTAAACATAACTTTATGAACTTTCAACTTTATAACTTTCAACTGATATACTTTCAACTGATATGAACTTTATAACTGTTACTTTCTATTTTTTATAATAAATTTCAACCTCTTCAGAAGGAAGAGAATTTTTCTTCTTTATAGCATCCTTATACAATTTTTCTTTCTCTGGATCAATCCACCAATAAACTAAAAAATCATAGACACTGCCATATTTTGTAAGGCAATTTTTTGGCATACCGAATATTGGTTTATAAAAAATCTTTTCGTAATTTGCTCCCCAGAATAAAATATAAGGAACTTCTTCATATATTATATTATCAATCTGCTTAATAATTTCATTTCTCTTTGCCACATCAAATATTGGTGGTAACATTTCAATAAGTCTATCGACTTCTTTATTTTTATAACCAGGAAGATTGTTTCCTCCAGCTTCATTAATGTGTCTTGAATGCCAGAGTTGTTCTGGATCTTCAAATAAACTTGTTGACCATCCTATCGTAAGAGCATCAAAATCATAATTATCAAGTTTCTTTAATAAAGTCGCCCATGACAATCTTTCAAGATTTACTTTTACTCCAACCTTTCGGCAACTTTCAACATAAGTCGTCAAATGTTTTTCAAATGCTTCAGTAACATAATAAATCTTAAATTCAAGTCTATTTCCTTCTTTATTAACAAGATAACCTTCATAATCGAGTCTGTCATAACCCGCTTCTTTCAAGAGCATCTTTGCCTTTTCTGGATTATAGGGAATTATTTTCTCTGGTTGTGTATTGATCGATGCCCAGTAAGAATTTAGAGGCTTATATTCATTATACATCAATGTCTTTATAAGAGTTTCTCTATCAAAAAGCATAAATAATGCCTGTCTTACCCTCTTATCCTTAAAAATTGGTTTTCTCATATTTAAGGCTATACCAGAAAAGCCCTGTGGTCTAAAATTATAAATCTTTTTTCTTAAAATCCAGTTTTTCTGAAAATGAATTGAATTTGTTTCTGTAACCCACCTTTTTGCAGTTATAGATGTAAAAATATCAAAGTCTCCTTTCTTAAAAGCCTCAAATGCCACATTATCATCTCTAATAACTTTAAACTTAATTCTATCAAAATTATAAATTCCGGTTTGATGAGGAAGTGCATAGCCCCAATAATCTCCCCTTCTCTTTAATATATAATATCTACCTTCTTTAACCTCTGACAAAACATATGGCCCACTTCCTGCAGGAAGATTATTATTAAAATCTCTATTAAAATTTTTTCCTTCAAAAAGGTGTTTGGGTAAAATATTAAGTCCACCAAGCGTTATAAAATTATTATAATGAACATTTTTTGCCACAAATTTTATTTTTCTCTCCCCTAAAATTTCTGGCTTATTAAATCTTGACAAAAATATCCTCTGAACAGATGTCATATTAGATGGATTCATTATAGTTTCGTAAGTAAAAAGCACATCATACGCTGTTACAGGTTTACCATCAGCCCATTTTGCCCTTTCATCAATTTCAAAAATAAAGGTCTTTTTATCCTTTGATATTCTCCATGACTTAGCAAGAAGTGGCATAAACTCTAGTGTTTCTGGATGTATACTGATCAAACTTTCATAAACAAGACTAAAAACTATGGAAGCATCTACAGCATTATTTATATAATAATTAAAAGATTTTGGAAATTCTGATGTGTGCAAAGTAATATTACCCCCCTTAATCGCATTCGGGTCACCAAAGAAAATATCCTTAGAAAAAAGATTAGACATTGAAAATGCCACAAGAAATATAATTATTTTCCTCACAAAAATCTCCTTATTAATAAATTGTGATAATTAAACTATCATATTTAATAAAAAATTTCAAGAAAAATAAAAAAAAATTTGACTTTTCTCAAAAAACCTATATAATATTATAAAAATCAATCCTAAGTTTCTGGAGTTTCTTTTTTTCTAAACTCTTCATTAACATCTTAGGACTAGTGAATGGAGTATTCTAAGAGTGATTTTCGTTTGTTATTTCAATTCTATCATAATAAAATATAAAAAGAGGTTTTTATGCCAAGAAAATTGAAGTTGAAAAACAACAATAACGAAGAAATGTTAAACAACTCAAATGATATTGATGACATCGAAGTATTAGAAGAAAGTGAAAAACCTTCTAATGGAAATGGACTTTTTGACTCTTATGTCCCATCTGAAAATCTTGAAGAGGTAAAAAAACAGGTCTTTACAGATGATGGAAAACTTTTCATCAACAAACTAAAACAGCTTTCAATCACAGAACTAACAATGATTGCTTCTCATATGAAAATTGAAAATTATGAATCAATGCATACCCAGGAACTTGTTTATCAAATTCTAAGAAAACATTCTGAAAACGACGGAATAATCTATGGTGGCGGAACATTACAGGTTATTGAAGGTGGTTTTGGTTTTTTAAGATCAACAAGATATAACTATCTTTCAAGCTCCGATGATATTTATGTTTCTCCATCTCAGATATCTCTTTTTAAACTCAGAACAGGAGACACAGTAGAAGGTCAAATAAGACCGCCAAAGAAAACAGAAGAAGAAAAGTTTTTTGCGTTATTAAGAATAGAAAAAATAAACGATAAGCCACCAGAAGAATCAAGAAGAAGAACAATTTTTGACAACTTAACCCCATTATTCCCAGATGAAAAAATAAAATTGTCAACAGAGCCAGATGAAATAGCTATGAGAATAATGGATCTTTTTACCCCCATAGGAAAGGGACAAAGAGGGCTTATTGTATCTCCCCCAAAAGCTGGTAAAACAGTTCTTTTAAAGAAAATTGCTAATAGTATAACAAAAAATCATCCTGAGATAAAATTAATCATTTTCCTTGTTGATGAAAGACCAGAAGAAGTAACCGATATGCAAAGATCGGTTAAAGCAGAAGTTTTAAGTTCCACATTTGACGAACAACCAAATAAGCATGTTTTAGTTGCTCAAATGGTTTTAGAAAAAGCTAAAAGACTCGTTGAAAGTGGTTATGATGTTGTTATTCTACTTGACTCTATAACAAGACTTGCACGTGCATACAATATGGTTGAACCACCAAGCGGACGAGTTCTCTCTGGTGGTATAGATGCAAATGCATTACATAAACCAAAGAAATTCTTCGGGGCAGCAAGAAATGTAGAAGAAGGTGGAAGTTTAACAATTATAGCCACAGCTCTTGTAGATACAGGAAGTAAAATGGATGAAGTAATATATGAAGAATTTAAAGGCACTGGTAACATGGAAATCCATCTTGACAGAAATCTTGCAAATATTAGAATTTTCCCCGCTATAGATATTAAACTCTCTGGAACAAGACGAGAAGAGTTACTTCTTCCACCAGATGATCTTGAAAAAGTAAGAATGTTAAGAAAAGTTTTCTCTGGAATGTCAAATGAAGAAATAATTCCAAAACTCACAAATGCGATGAAGAAAACAGTATCAAATGAAGAATTTTTAAACAATTTACAATATTTTTCAAATTCATAAATTAAAAGGAATGAAAATGCTAAAAGAAGAGTGCGGAATTTTTGGGATATTCAGTATTGCTGAAGCTTCAAGATATGTTTATTTAGGGCTTAATTTCCTTCAACATAGAGGACAGGAAGCATGTGGAATAGTATCAACTGATGGCAATTTTTTATATAAACAGGTAGGGCTCGGTAAAGTTACAGATTTTTTTGATGAAGAAAAAATTAGCTACCTTCAAGGAGCAAAAGCTATCGGGCATGTCAGATATTCTACAACCGGATCTTCAACACTCATAAATGCCCAGCCTATTAGTGCGGTAACTTCAAAAGGAGCCGTCGCTGTTGCACATAACGGTAATATAACAAATGCTTCCGAATTAAGACTCGAGCTTATAAAAAAAGGAAAAATATTTCACTCAACAAGCGATAGTGAAATAATTTTACACTTAATTTCTGAAGCTCCTTTTGAAGATATTATACAATCAACAAAATGGGCACTTCAAAAGCTTGAAGGTGCTTACTCTCTTCTAATTCTCTCTAAAGAATACCTCATTGCTGCAAGGGATCCTTTAGGCTTTAGACCTCTATCAATGGGATATATAGGCGACTCAAGTATAATGGAAGTACCGGAAACCATTGTTTTTTCATCTGAAGATAGTGCTTTTACCATCATCGAAGCTAAAAAAATTAAAGACATTGAACCAAATGAAATGGTAGTATGTCATGAAAATAAAATTGAAAGCCTGAAAATATGTGATAAAGATTTAAAGAAAAAGCAATGCGTTTTTGAGCTAATATACTTTTCGAAACCATCATCTGTGGTTTTTGGAAAACTTGTGTATGATTTTAGATTCAAAATAGGTGAAAGACTTGCAAGAGAATTTCCAGTAGATGCAGATTATGTAATCCCTGTTCCAGACTCTGGAATTGTTGCAGCACTGGGTTACTCGAAATATTCTGGCATTCCATTTGCTTTAGGTCTAATAAGAAGCCATTATATTGGAAGAACTTTTATTGAACCAAGTCAGAAAATTAGAGATTTTGGTGTAAAAATGAAATTTATTCCAGTACGAGAATTGATAGAAAATAAGAGAATAGTTTTAATAGATGATTCAATAGTTAGAGGAACAACATCAAAGAAAATTATTAAACTCATAAGAAGTTTAAATCCAAAAGAAATTCATTTCAGAGTTGCTTCTCCACCCGTTAAAAACCCATGTTTTTATGGAATAGATTTTTCAACAAAAGAAGAACTTCTTGCAAATAAACTAACAACTTTCAAAGAAATAGCTGAATTTATTGGGGCTGATAGTGTTGGATATATTAGTGTTGATTCAATGTTTGAAGATGAACTCAATAAAGATGATTTTTGTAGAGCTTGTTTCGATGGAATATATCCCACAAAACTAAGGGAATTTAAAAAAGAAGGTTTTGAAAATGACATCAAACAAGATGACATCAGATAATATACCTGAAAAAACTATATCAAGTTATAAAATATATCAGGGCAAAGCATTTTCCCTATATAGCGATCTTGTCTTACTACCAGATGGAAGAACTACAAAAAAGGATGTGGTAAGTTACCCAGAAGCTGTTGCCATCCTTGCATTTAATGAAGAAGGAAAGATAATATTAGAAAAACAATATAGATATTCAGTTAAAGATTTCGTCTATGAAATACCTGCTGGAAAAATAGATAATCAAGAAGAAAACCCAGAAAATGCAGCAAGAAGAGAATTACTTGAAGAAACTGGCTTTTATGCTCATCAAATTACATACCTTTTTTCATATTTCCCAGCTGTTGGATATAGCACCGAAAAAATTCATGTATATAAAGCAGAAACACTTGAACAAAAATCAAGAAATTTAGACGAAGATGAATTCATCGATATTGCGTTTATCTCACCAGAAGAACTTTACAAAATGATAACGAATGGCGAAATCAAAGACGCTAAAACCATTATAAGCTTCTTATACTGGCAGAATATATCTAAGTAAAAAAGGGCATTAAATAAAAAATGCCGGGGACGAGACTTGAACTCACACGGTCTTGCGACCACTAGCCCCTCAAGCTAGCGTGTCTACCAATTCCACCACCCCGGCAAATATCGTATTATTATTATAAAAATTTTTTCATTTTTTGTCAAATGAAAATTATGTCAATTAAATAAAAAATTCACTTTTTGGAAAAAAGTGAAAAAAAGAGAGGTTGACTGGCTGTCAGCATCTCGCTACGCTACAACCGTCCATCTGAAGGAGGGTAACGCAAGAATTTTTAACTGCATTATTTCCCAAGTTTTTAAACAAAATTAAAAAAACAAACTAAAATTTGACAAAAACATTTTTTTTATTTAATCTATAAGTAGATAACTATAATTAGGAGGAAAAAATGAAAAGATTATTAGTATTAGCAAGTCTAAGTTTAGTACTATTCTTTTCTTGTGCGAAACCAATAGTAATTGGATTTGTGGACAACACAACAGGTTACACAGGTAAGAGAGGAAAAAATTTCTTAATGGCAGCACAAATAGCCATTGAAGAAGTAAACAAGTCTAACCTGATAAAAGGCCATAAGTTCGTTTTAAAAGCTTATGACACAAAAGGGGATGAAAAAGCTGCATTAGAAGCAATGGATAAACTCATCCAACAAAAAGCTGTTGCTGTTTTAGGTGGAATTAATCTTGCTGAAAAAGCCCAGAATTCTAAAACCATCCTTATGATTTTAAATTCAAGGGAAAAAGTAGATGTTTCTCCTTCTGACTATATCTTTAGAAACATACTATCATACAATGAAGAAGCCACAGTTTTTGCTAAGTATGTTTACAACGTAATGAACATCAAAAAAATAGCAATAATTGTTGTTACAAATAAATATGGAACTCAAATCACAGAAAGCTTTAAAAAAGCCTTTACGGAAGAAGGTGGGGTAATAGCAGTAGAAAAATATATTCATCATATAGAAGATCCATATACCGATGATTCAGATTTTTCTGAAGAGTTAAAAGCAATAAAAGGAAAAGCAGATGTAATACTAATTCCAAATGGCTCTATCGAAAATCAGAGAATTTTAATAACTGCTGATGAACTTGGTATAAAAGCAAAGTTTATAAGCACAAGTAGCTTCTTTGATCCAGATGTTTTCTCAGAAGCAAGGAATCTTGCTAATGATGTATACTTCTCAAATATTCCAGAAGATAATGCAGAAATGACTCCTTTAAGAGAAAAATTTGAAAAGGCATTTGAATCTAAGTTCAAACTTTCTCCTTCCTATGAATCATTTAATGCTTATGATGCTGTAAAGATTATTACAGCTGCAATACAAAAAACATATGAAGAGGCATCAGCAGAGGAAAAATCTAGCTTTAAGTTAGACCCTGAAAAGATAAAGAACAATCTTCTCTCGATTAAGGATTTTGATGGCATAATGGGAAAACTTGAAGTTCTCCCTCATGGTGAAGTTAACAAAGAAGTTGGAATATTCAAATCAGAGCTGATGGGATTTGTTCAGCAAGCTGTATATATGATTAAAGATGGGAAACTGGTCCAGATAAGATAATTAAACGAAAACCCTGTGTTTTAAAAACACAGGGTTTTTTTGTTTTAAGATGTTCAAAATAATTGACATTTCTATTAAATAAATTAAAATATGATAGGCAAAAATATTGTTGAAGGGTAAAAATGCTGGATATAAAAAATTTAATGGAAGATATTGTAATAGAACAAATCGAAGATCTTGAAGATTCAAAGAATGGACTCATTGATGATAACCAGAAAAAAGAAATTGCTGCTTATGTTTTAAATAGAATAAAACCTCTTTACATAACCAGTAATAAAGGTTTTACTAATTTGATAGCAACCTATAAAAACGATCCTCAATTTATAAGTGACCTTATTTTTATAATAAATGAAGCATTAAAAATAATAAAAAAATCACATAATAGCATTTCAAATATAAAATTTGAAAGGGAAAAATTATATTACGTTTTTCCAAAAATTTATGGAAAAATAATATCTTTAAAAACATTAACACCATTAACAGAAGGAAAAGTGAGTCTATATATAAACGAAATACTTATAGAAAATGTATTTGAGCTCTGGAAAAATCCCACAGAAATTCTTCCGATCGATGAAGGAATATTTTCTTTTGCTCCAAAACCACAAATAGCTAATCCTCCTTATGAAAAAAGAAAGTTTACCTTAAAATTGGTTATAGAATCTAACGATAAATATTATGACAAAATACTATTTCTGGAAATAACACCATCATATTTAACTAATATAAAAACCGATTTTCATAAAAATGTTCTTCAAATAGAAGATATTTATGTGCCTTTTTAATTCATAAGAAGAGAGGTGAAAATAATGGAAAAATATTTTATAATTACTATACTCATAACAATGTTACTCATTGTAATAATGAATCAACAATTATTAGTTAATATTTCAACGCAATTTTTCAAATAAAACAGAGGATTTTAATGGCTGATGATTTAACATTTTTTTCAAAAGATGAAATTGAATGCCCCATATGTCAGACTGCCTTTAGAAGAGAAGAACTAAGGTTGGGTGGAGGACGTTTAAATGCTGGAAATCTTACAAATGAATTAAGGAGAACATATATTCCTACCCAGAAATACGGAAAAGTCAATCCCCTAATTTATCCTATAACTGTATGTCCAAATTGTCTATATGCAGCTGATGACTATGACTTTTTAAGTGTGCCTCAAAAGGCTATCGATAAAATTGCACAGTATAGGGATATTAGAGCCTCATATTTGCTTAAACTATTTAATAAAATTCCAGACTATACTGCTCAAAGAGATATTATTTCTGGAATAGGTAGCTATATTCTTGCAATGAGTTCTTATCCATTTTTTGATAAAAAAAGATTTTCACCAACAATAAAAACTGGAATATATTCACTTAGATGTGCATGGTTATTTAATGATCTTTATAATGATACAAAAGATGAAAAATATATTGAACTTTCAAATATATTCTATAAAAAGGCTGCAGAATTTTACGAAACAGCTATAAACAATCAAACAAAAGCGATAGAACCACTTGATGGTGCTAAAAATTTAGGTCCTGATACTGATAAAAATTATGGTTACGATGGCGTCTTATATGTAAATGCAATACTAAAATATAAAACATTAATATTTATCGAAGATCCATATGAAAAAGTAAAAAAGCTTGAAGAAATAAAGAGAATATTAAGTAAAGTTTTCGGCATTGGTAAAAAAACAAAAAATAAACCCGAAGTGCTCCTGAATTTTTCAAAAGATCTATATGAAAAAGTTACAGAAGATTTCCAGAGTTTACAAAATTTATTAAACGAAGAACAAAAACAAGAAATTGATTCCATAGAAAAAGAAATTGAGGAAGAAGATGAAGAATAAAAAAATCTTCTTTTTCACAATAATTTTTTTCTTTCTATTTGGTTTAATATATTCAAAAAGTGTACAGGAATATGTAGAAAGTGGCATTAACTTCTTAAATCAAGAAAGATATTTTGATGCTATAGCAGAATTCAGAGATGCAATTAATATCAATCCTTATTATGCCAGAGCATATCTATATCTTGGTAAAACATATTATGAATTAAAAGATTATAACACTTCACTTGAACATGGCTTAAATGCACTAAAATATGCAAATAACGATCTTGAATCACAACTCTTAGTAGCAAATTCATACAGAGAGTTAAACGATTATAAAAAAGCTGAAGAAATCTATAAGAAAATATTAAAACAATTTCCCACTCATATTGAAGCTTTATTAAGTGTATCAGAATACTATATAAAGATCAATAAGTTATCAATTGCCTACGATTACCTATCTAAAGCAGAAAGAATAGATAAAAGCTCATATAAAGTAGCAAGATACATGGGTGAATATTATGCAAAAAAACAAAATTTTGAAAAAGCTGAAGAATATTTCAAAAAATCTTTCAACCTAAACCCATATGATAGAAGTGTATTTACAACTCTTGCGAAATTTTATATTGACCAGAAGAGAATAAAAGAAGCTATAACAATATTAGAAAGTGGAGAAAAACTTCATGAAAACTTCTACAATGGTATATCAATGTTAGCAGAATGCTATCTTTCAATGGGAAAATTAGATAAAAACTATTATCGTAAGGCTATAGAAAAATTAAACTGGCTGATTTCAAACACAAAAAAAATAGATAACAAAAATCTTGCTTTTTTATATTACAAATTAGCTTTAGCTTATGAAGAAAATCAAGTTGAAAAAGCAATAGAAAATTACGAAAGAGCTATAGAACTATATCCGGAAAATCAATTAATAAGATTTTCATATGAAAATTTTGCAATCAAGAATCTTCCAATAAATTCTGAAATTAGGCAACAACTTTCAGATTTTCATTTTAAAAAATCCTCTTCAACAAAATTAGAAGGAGATTTAAATCTATACTTTTTTCATTTGAAAAGAGCCATAACTATATATCCGTTCTTTTTAAAAGCAAGACTTGAATTAATAGACTATTATGAATCAAGAAGTGATTTTTTCAATGCTTACGATGAACTTAAAAAACTCTCAAAAATAAGCGACTCTTATTCAATAAAGGATAAAATTGAAAAGTATGAATGGAAATTGAAAAAAGAAAAATATTTTGAAAAGCCTGAATATCTCCAATATAAAGGAACAATAATAGTCGAAAGTGAATATTATAATTTTGATAAAATATTCTCAGATATTGCAATTTATTTTTTCCAATACTATGACAAATTTAAGTTTTCAGCTCTTGAATTCCGAAAAAATCAAGGCATAAATTATATTTTAGAGCATTTAAATAAAAATGAAGAAAATTTCTTTGTCTTAATAAAAATTGATAATAATTCGTTAATAGGTTTTTATATATATGATAAAACTGGTAAGCTTATGAAAGATTTTTTCATCAAGTTTAATGAAAATGAATTAGCTTACTCGGTTGTTAGATTTTACAACCTGTTAGATAACTTTTTTCCTTCAATATGGAAAGTTAATAAAAAAGACAGTGAATATATGTTAACCGCCGGTTACTATGAAAAACTAAAAGAAAATGATGAACTTACGACTTTTGATATAATTAACATGAATTTCAGTATTAAAAATAGAGCATTAATAAGAAATGTAACTCCTTATTCTGCAATATTAAAATCAAAAGAGGAGAAAAATAAAAAATCTGAAAATATGGGAAAGTATGCTGTAAAAAGTGAATTTATAACTGAAAAATACTTGACAAATTGGAAAAGAGCTTTAGGATATTAGTATAAAATTTTTCTGTTTTTCCTTTTAAAAAGGAGGCGTTAATGTTTGGTTCAAATATATGGTTCTGGATGGAAGGCACTTTAGCATTCTTCTTTGTAATATTCATGTGGTTGAACTATAGTAAATATAGAGAACCTGCTTTTAAATTCCTGTTTATAATCTTTTCTTTTATTTTACTAAAGTCCTTTGTTTACATAAGAATTTCTTTTACCGAAGTAGAATGGATTGAAACAATTGCTCAGGGAGTAACAAGAAAAATTTTAAATCCAGATCTTGTTCCATTTTACAATTTTAGGTTCTTTATCTATCAAGCACTTGAAACAATATTAGCCCTTTTAATATTATACTATCTCTCATATAGTATCAAAAAATCTCAGGATGAAAAAACCTTAGGATTAAATTTATTAATCTTTTCACAAATGCTTGTTATAGCAGGATTAATTATTTTAGTTACTCTTTATTCTATATTTATGGGCTCACCTATAAACCTGAAAACAGATAATTTTATAGTTGAAATTATAAAAGGCGGTTATGGAAAATTTGCCTTTGTAATATGGAGATTAATCCTATTATTCTTAATCTGGAAAGAAACAACAAGAATATATGGTTATATAGCAAGTTTACTACAGGTATTAAGCAAACATAGGAGAAGTCTTTTTACTTTTTTAGGCTTTCAAATATTTGTGACTTTTATTTCAAGTTTTATATCGATTTATGCTTATCCTACATGGTTGTTTTTTGACTTTATTTCAATTGTAGTTTTGTGTTTTCACGCTTATGGAGAGCAAACAGGTTATATTGATACATTTCAAGAAAAGATTGAAAGCTTAAATAAGGAAATTGACACCATCATAAAATTAATGAAAGAGATAAGCACTATTATAGGAAGTGGTACCTTAGAAATTGATACAATTATTCAAACAATTGTTGATAATTCGGTAAAAGGCACAAACGCAAGAGGTGGAGCAATTCTCCTTAAAGACCCGTTAACAAATAGACTAATTGTAAAATATGTAAAAGGTTTATATCCACCTACAAAACCAATTAAATCAACGCCAGGTGCAACTCTCACAGAAGCAGTAATTATCGAAAAATTTAAATCAGAAAAGATAACAGTGGGTGAAGGTCTTCTTGGAAAAGTTGCTGAAACAGGGGAAACAATATATATTCCAGAAGTTTTAAAGGATCCAGACTTTGTCCAGACCGTGAGTGATCATATTTTAGTAACATCATTTATTGCTGTCCCTCTAAAATCAAAGGATGATGTATTCGGGGTTTTAACAGTAGTAGATGATTCAAAAGCATTTCTCGAAAACGATGTAAGTTTACTTGAAACCTTAGGTGAACAGGCAGCAGTAACTATTGCACAGTTTCAAATGTACCAGGAAATACTTGAGAAAAAGCAAGCTGAAAAAGAGATTGGAGTTGCTGCAGAAATACAGTCAGCTTTAATTCCACATACTTTTCCAACATCTGCAAGATATGATGTATATGGTTTATCAATAGCAGCCAAAGGTGTTGGAGGAGATTATTATGACTATCTTGATTTTGGTTCAGATAAAATAGTTTTAACAATGTTTGACGTATCAGGAAAAGGTGTACCAGCAGCTTTAATTATGGTTATGATAAGAAGCATATTAAGAACAATAGCTTCTCTTAACGATGATACAAAAGATGTTATGAGTAAATTAAATAACACAATAGCTGGAGAAATTGTAGAAGATAGATATGCAACTGGATTTTACTTGCTTTTTGACGCAGAAAAAGGTATAATGAGTTATACAAATGCTGGACATTGTCCTCTAATTTTATATAGGGCACAAACTGATGAATTCGAATTCTTAGATTCAGAAGGTATGCCTATAGGAATTATGAGTGGTGTAGAATATGGACAAAATTATACTATAATGGAAAAGGGCGATATTGCAATACTATACACAGATGGAATAACAGAAGCTATGAATATAAAACATGAAGAGTTTGGTTATGATAGGCTTAAGGAAGTCATAAGACAAAATAAAAGGGAAACCGCAAGAGATATATGTAATAAGATAATAGAAGCAATAAAATTATTTGCTGGTAATGCACCACAACATGATGATGAAACAGTTTTAGTTTTAAAAATGAAATAAAATATAAAATTTAACAGGAGGAGTTTATGGAGATAAACAGAAGAGAATCTGGTGACATTGTAATCTTTGACATAACAGGTGAAATTGACCTCTATAATGCACCTGAAATCAAAGAAAAAATTAAAGATGAAATGAATAAGAACAAGGTGAATATTATAATTAACCTTGATAAAGTCACTTACATTGATAGTTCAGGAATTGGTGTACTTATTTCAAGTTTATCTAACCTGAAAAAAGTTGGCGGTGCTTTAAAATTAATTAATGTATATGCTTCTGTTAGAAAAGTATTTGAATTAACAAAACTTACTAGCTTTTTTGACATTTATGACAGTGAAGCAGATGCTATTGCTTCCTTTAAATAAAAAATAATTATTCTTCTATAATTTTTTTGCTACTTAAAGGGGGATTTATAAAACAGAAAAGAAGAGGGAGTGTAAACCTTTTCTTTTTTGTTTTTGATTAATTTTTAAGGAGATAAAATGGAAATTCAGAAAATTGATTTACCTCAAAAAGATATGCCAACAAAATGGTATAATATACAGGCTGATCTGCCTGTGCCTTTAGAACCACCTCTTGGACCTGATGGAAGACCTCTTAAACCAGAAGCTATGGAAGCAATTTTTCCAAAAGCTTTAATTGAACAGGAAATGACAGATCAAAGATGGATTGATATACCAGAAGAAGTTCTCGACGTTTACTCAAGATGGAGACCTACCCCTATTTTTCGAGCCATCCATCTTGAAAAGGCTCTCAACACTCCAGCAAAAATATATTACAAATATGAAGGTGCATCTCCTGCTGGTTCACATAAACCAAATACTTCAATCCCTCAAGCATACTACAACAAAAAAGAGGGAATTAAGCGACTCACCACAGAAACTGGAGCCGGACAATGGGGAAGTGCCCTTGCTTTAGCTGGAGCTCTCTTTGGTATTGATGTAAGGGTTTACATGGTTAAAGCAAGCTTTAATATGAAACCTGCAAGAAAACAAATTATGTCTGTATGGGGTGCAGAGTGTATTCCAAGTCCAAGTAATCTTACAGAATTCGGAAAGAAAATTCTTTTAGAAGATCCAGATAATCCTGGAAGTCTCGGAATAGCTATAAGTGAAGCAGTAGAAGAAGCAGCTTCAAGAAAAGATACAAATTACGCACTTGGTAGTGTTCTAAACCATGTTATGCTCCATCAAACGATTATTGGTCTTGAAGCAAAGAAACAAATGGAGTTGGTAAATGAATATCCTGATGTGGTAATTGGATGTATTGGTGGTGGGAGTAACTTCGCCGGAATGTCTTTCCCATTCCTAATGGATAAAATACAACAGAATAAAAATATAAAAGTCATAGCAGTAGAACCAAAGGCTTGTCCAACTGTAACAAAAGGTATATATGCATATGACTATGGTGATACAGCAGGAATGACACCTATTCTTAAAATGTTTACCTTAGGGCATACATTTATGCCACCTTCTATTCATGCTGGTGGTTTAAGATACCATGGTATGGCTCCTCTTGTAAGTAGTGTTGTAAAACAGGGGCTTGTTGAAGCAAGAGCTTATTACCAGAAAGAAGTTTTTGAAGCTGGACTTTTATTTGCAAGGACTGAAGGAATTGTGCCAGCCCCGGAAACAACCCATGCAATTAAAGCAACAGTAGACGAAGCAATAAAAGCAAGAGAAGAAGGAAAAGAAAAAGTAATACTTTTAAACTTCTCAGGACATGGTTTCTTTGACCTTTCTTCCTATCAACTTTATCTTGATGGAAAACTTGAAGATTATGAACATCATGATGATGAAGTAAAAAAAGCTCTCGAAAAACTACCTATAAAATAAAGAAAAGCCCTACATCAAGTAGGGCTTTTTTACTAAAATAAATTTTTATACTTTTTTCTTATTCTTTTAAAATTCCTTAAACTGGCTTTAAGCATTCTTTTCTGAAAGATATAATTAATCCTGTTTTCCTCAAATAGACTACTGAATAAATTTTCTATTCTTTTTGTAGTTTTAGCTATTTCTCTTCTTGGTTTATTAATAATACTCAAAGATGTATACAAAGCTCTTAAAGCATTCAAAATATCAGTTTTCAAAACATTATATTCCTTTCCATAACCGAAGTTCTCAATTGCTCTAAAAAAACTTATGTTGCCAGCATTGTGAACAACCGTAATTTTATTTCCATTTGAATCATAAAAAAAACCATCTTTTATATAAAATTCCTCATTATTAGTTGCAGGTATGAAATTATACTTAGTATCTAACTCAACAAAACCTTCTTTATACATTATATAATTTACTACTACCTGATCTGGCCCAAATTTAGATTTATTTTTAACCATTTCAACAACATTTTCACATAGGTATATCATTTTACTATATGGAGCTAAAAAGAAACCTGCATTTATTGTTTTATTTAGAATTAGAATTTCTTTCAATTTTTTAATATCATCCTTAACAAAATATTCTGTAGTTATAAAGTACTCAAATGGCGAAGTTATTTTTTCACACACTGCTCTATAAGAATCTTTATTCTCTTCAAATAAAAATGAAATATCATCCTGAAAGATTATATCACCACCATCACAACTTAATATTTGTTCATACTGACTATTATCTTTAAGAAAAGAAAGGAGATCTCTAAACCTTATATTAGCAACATGATTATCCTTCACACATTCTTTTAAAATTACTCCCTCTTGTTTTAAATAAAATCTTTGTGCTTTAGATAATCCATAATCCAGAACTAAAATATCGATATTATCAAGCCTGACATTCTCTTTAAGAGAAGTCAACCAGTGTTCGATCAAAAAATCACCATACTTCTTATCAGAACAGGTAACTATCAAATTCTTTTTTTCACTCATATAAATTTCCTCAATTAATTTTATAATAAAATAAAGGGGCTGTCAATCAGCCCCTTTTTATATTAATACATATCACCCATTCCAGCACCTGGAGAAGGCATAGCTGCCTTTTCTTTTTCTGGTTTTTCTGTAACCATAACTTCAGTAATAAGTAAGAGTCCCGCAACAGAAGCAGCATTTTGCAAGGCAGTTCTTTCAACCTTCACAGGATCTATAACACCAGCTTTCATCATATCTACCCATTCTCCAGTTAATGCATTAAAACCAGTGTTATTCTTTGCTTCTTTCGCCTTATGAACAATCACAGAACCATCTATACCAGCATTTTCTGCAATCTTCTTCATAGGAGCTTCAAGAGCTTTCTTCACAATCTCAATACCAACCTGCTCTTCTTCGTTTTCTCCTTTCAAATTATCAAGAACCTTCTGACAAATAAGAAGTGACAATCCACCACCAGGTACAACACCCTCTTCTACTGCAGCTTTAGTTGCAGAAAGAGCATCTTCAACCCTTGCCTTTTTCTCTTTAAGTTCAACCTCTGTAGCTGCACCAACTTTTATTACAGCAACACCTCCAGAAAGCTTTGCAAGTCTTTCCTGTAACTTTTCCCTATCATAATCAGAAGTAGTTTCTTCTATTAACTTCTTGATTTGTTTAATTCTTGCCTGAATATTTTCTTTTGAACCTGCTCCATCTACAATTACTGTGTTTTCTTTATCAATTTTTACTTTCTTTGCTCTTCCAAGATCATGGAGAGTTGCATTTTCAAGCTTCATTCCCTTTTCTTCTGAAATAACATTACCACCAGTTAAGATAGCAATATCTTCAAGCATTGCTTTTCTTCTGTCTCCGAAAGCTGGAGCCTTTACAGCTACACTTACAAGAGTACCTCTGAGTTTATTCACTATAAGAGTAGCTAAAGCTTCGCCTTCAACATCCTCAGCAATAACAAGTAAAGGTTTTCCAGATTGAGCAATCTTTTCAAGAAGAGGAACAATTTCTTTTAAAGAAGAAATCTTCTTATCATATATTAAAATAAATGGATCTTCAAGCTCTGCAACCATTGTATCAGGGTTAGTAACCATATATGGAGATAGATAACCTCTATCAAATTGCATTCCTTCAACAACTTCAACAAAAGTATCCATTGATTTTGATTCTTCTACTGTTATAACACCATCCTTCCCTACTTTATCCATTGCATCAGCAATATACTCTCCAATTTCTTTATCATTGTTAGCAGAAATTGCAGCAACATCTCTTATTTCTTCTCTGTTTGAAACTGGTTTAGCAATTTTCTTAAGCTCTTCAACTACCTTTGCAACAGCTTTATCAATCCCTCTTTTAATCAAGGTTGGATTTGAACCAGCTGTAACATTCTTAAAGCCTTCTTTAATAATTGCATATGCAAGAACTGTTGCTGTTGTTGTTCCATCACCAGCAACATCGTTTGTTTTTGTTGCAACTTCTCTAACTAATTGAGCTCCCATATTTTCAAATTTGTCTTCAAGCTCAATTTCCTTCGCTACTGTAACACCATCTCTTGTTACAGTAGGTGCTCCAAACTTCTTGTCAATAACTACATTTCTTCCTCTTGGACCTAATGTGGCACTAACTGCCTTAGCTAATTTTTCTACACCAATTAAAATTTTTTGATGTGCATCTGATGAAAATAGTAATTCCTTTGCCATAACTCATCTCCTTTTATTTCATTTTTATTTTAAATATAAAAAAAAAATATATAATCGTCAAGAATACTTTATTCGTCTAATTTTAATTTATATAAAATAAAATATTCCTTCAAAATTTAGTAAAAATTTTTTTTCTCTTTTATAATAATAAAGATACAAATTTTCGGGAGAAATTATGAAACTTTCTACTACTCAAACACAAAAACAAATACCACTCGCTCAGATGATAAAAAAAATGGAGCTTTTAGAACTTAATCTTATAGATTTAAAACAAATGATCGAAGAAGAAATAATAAACAATCCAGTAATAGAAGTAATGAAAACAAAAAATAGTTCCTCAAAAAATAAAATAAAGCAATCATTTAATCATTTTGATATAAATCAATTTGTAGAAAATTTAAGCTATTCAACATGGGATTTAAAATCCCATCTTTTTGAACAGATTGATCTTGAAAAGTGGACCGAAAAAGAAATTAAAATAGCTGAACTTATAATATCAAGTTTAAATGAAAATGGTTTCTTACAGAAAAAAATTGACAACAAGGTAATTCCTATCAATCCAGAAGAATTAATTTCTGGAACAGATATTACCCTTAAAGAATTTGAAGAAGTGAGAAACAAATTAAAACTTCTACAACCTGAAGGTATTGGATGTTATAGTTTTTTTGAGTATTTATTACTTCAAATTGAATTAAAATTTGGAAAAGAGAGTAAAGAATATGAGTTACTATCAAATTATTCTCAACTTCTTGAAAAAAAACAATATCAGAAAATAGCACAAAATTTAAACATTAGCCCAGAAGAAGTAAAAAAAATAATAGAAAATATCAGCAAACTTAAAATTACTCCCGTCGAAAAAATAAACTTTAATATAAACTATGTTATACCTGATGCCTTCGTAAAAGTAAATAATGATGAAATAGAAATAAAATTAGCAGAAAACAGTCTTCCAGAATTGACCATAAAAAAGGAATATATTGATATGTACAATAACCCGGAAAAGAAGGAAGATAAAAAATTTCTAAAAGAATATATAGAAAAAGCAAACTCCTTGATAGAAAATTTAACTTCCCGTAAGGAAATAATATATAAAGTAATTCTTAAAATTGTTGAAAAACAAAAACAATTTTTTCTTAAAGGTCCATTATATCTGGTTCCTTTAAAATTAAAGGATATTGCCGATGAATTAAATATATCTGAATCAACAGTCAGTAGAGTTGTGAAAGATAGATTTATACAAACAAATAAAGGTATTATACCTTTAAAATATTTTCTTTCTGGCAGCTCTGGTAGTGAAGATATATCAAGAAATAGCGTTAAAGAAATGATAAAAAAGTTAATAGATAAAGAAGATAAAAATTCTCCTTTTAGTGATGATTTAATTGTAGAATTACTCAAAAAAAAGGGAATTGATATATCAAGAAGAACTGTAGCAAAATATAGAACAGAATTAAAAATTCCACCAGCATATTTAAGAAAAAATACCCCTTGAAAAAAGGAGGAAGTGGCATATGGATTTATTAAAAGATATCTTAGAAGAAGATCAAAAAAAAGAGTTTGGTATTAAAAATCAGCCCAAGGGAGAAACTGAAGTTGAAGTATATGCCTTTACAATAGAAGAAGCTTTAAGAAAAGCTGCAGAAGCATTGAACACAAGTATAGTAAATTTACAATACGAGATACTTGAAAGGGGGAAAAGTGGCTTCTTTGGAATAGGGAAAAAGCCCCATAGAATTCTTGTTAAAATAAGTGAAGCAGAATCATTCTTAGACGAAGGATTTTTATTTGAAGAGGGAGGAGCAGAAATACCCATAAATCTTGATCAGGATGGAAGTTTTAAGGTTGTAGTAAGGAAAGAAGGTGTTTTTCTTAAGGTATTTCCTCCCAAAGGTAAAGGTAAACCTGTTGATGTAAAAGATATATTAGCTCATCTAAATTCAAGAGAAATAAAAAACTTTAAAGAAGCTGTAATAAAAAAAGAAGCTGAACGTCCCTCTGAAAAATATGTTAAAATTGCAGAATATACTCCTTCAGTATATGATAGCAAAATACAGCTTCAGATCTCACCAGATGAAATGAAAGCATACATTACTATGACAAAACCAGAAAAATATGGAAGAGTCCCCGATGTAAACGAAATTATTTCTATGCTCAAAGCAAAAAACGTAGTCTATGGTATAAAAAAAGAAACCATAGAAGAAGCAATAGAAAACGAACTCTTTAACGTTCCAGTAATTGTTGCCGAAGGTGATTATCCAGTAGAAGGAAAAGATGCACAAGTTCAGTATCACTTCAAAATTGATACTGATAAAATTGAATTTGAAATAAAAGAAGACGGAAGTGTTGATTTTCATAAGCTTGATCTAATTCAAAGCGTTGTTGCTGGTCAGGTTTTAGCCACAAAAATTCCAGCTCAAAGAGGAAAATCAGGAAAAACACTCACAGGAAGAATTATTCCTGCAAAAGATGGAAAAGATATAAAATTAACTCCGGGAAACAATACTCATCTTTCACCCGATGGAAATCAGATTATAGCTGATATAAATGGACAGGTATCTTTTAAGAACAATAAAGTTCAGGTTGAACCTGTATTTGAAGTTACTGGCGATGTTGATCTGAATACTGGAGATATAAACTTTCCTGGAAATGTTATTATTCATGGAAGTGTAAACGATACATTTAAAGTATATGCTGGTGGAAATATAGAAATAAGAGGCAATGTTGGAAAAGCAGAAGTTGTAGCAGAAGGAAATATTGTTGTTAGACAGGGTATTCAGGGAAAAGATGAAGGAAAAATAATCTCAGCAGGCGATGTATATGCTAAATTTATAGAAAGAGCAAATATTAAAGCAGAAGGATACATAATTGTAAATGATGCTATACTTCATTCAAGGGTTGAATCAAAAAAGAAAATAATCTGTCAGGGAGGAAAAAGATCTCAAATCGCTGGTGGACAGGTAAGAGCATTATATGAAATTAATGCAAAATACTTTGGTGCTGAAGCTTATACAGAAACAATACTTGAAGTAGGAGTTGATCCAGAAGCAAGTGATAGACTTGAGGCTTTAAATAAAAGAAAAGAAGAAATACAAAAAGAAATGCCAGAAATTAATCAACAATTAGTATATTTATCTGAACTTTTATCTAAAGGACCTCTTCCACCCGAAAAAGCCGAACAATATAATATACTTACAATAAAACAAACACAATTCAAAAAGGAACTAAATGAAATTGAAAAAGAAGTTGCTAAAATTCAACAATACCTTGACGGACTTGGCAAAGATGCAAAAATTTCAGCTTCAAAAACAGTCTATCCTGGTGTAAAAATTAAAATTAAAAATGAGGTGTTTATCATAAAATCTGAATACAAATATGTAACCTTCTATAGAAAAGAAGGAATAATCACTATTTCACCATATGAAAAATCAAAAGATATGGATGAAAAAATTAAAGAAATAACAGCAACAAAAAGAACAAAAACAAGAGAATAATTTCTATGGAAGACAACGAATTAATACTAAAAGCAAAGAAAATAATTGAAGAAAAAATACTTGAAAATAAGAAGAAATTTGAATTAATATACAATTCAACAAATGATGAATTTAAAAAAAGCGGTATTAAAATAATACTTAGTGAAATATCAAATGATCTAAAAAAATTGAATGATGGAAATATTGATTTTTCTCAATTAAAAAAATATAATATTAAGAAAGAAAATTTATTGGAATATAAGGATGAGAGTGACATGGAAGAAGTGTCAGAATACAGAATATTAAGAAATGTTCCAGTTTTTCCATTAAGTGAGTTCTCAAATAATGAAGAAATAAATGCAATATGGAGTTATCTAACATTCTTTGGTAGAGAATACCTTGGTTTTTTAAGTAGCCAAAATCTAAAGCTGGATTATTCACATGCCTATCTTAGAGATAAATTCTTTGGGGATTATAACTCACTCATAAAAGATTTTGAAAATTATAATAAGATACTTGAACAAATAGCATATAGTGATCACACTTCAGCCAATAAACAATATATTGAAAGACTGTCAAATCTTGAAACAAAAGAATATAGAGAACTGATAATAAAAACAGGAAAATTCCTAAATGATATTCAATCTTTTATAGAGGGAATTTTAAAAGCAGAAAAAGAGGGAGAAACTGTAATGCTTGAACCAGAAAGGATAGTAAAAATAGAAGGAGAATTTTCAAATATTGATGGTTTAACAGCCCAGGAAGCATTACTCGATCTTTATGAATTTATAAATGAATTTCTTGATTTTATAAAAATTCCAAAATTTTAACTTAAGGAGCTATTGTGGCAGTTAGAACAGATTTTGTTAATAGTTATATTGGTGAAAATTCTTATTTTGAAGGAAAATTTCTTGTAAACGGTGTACTTCATATAAATGGAAAATTTGAAGGAAATGTACTAAAGGTAGATCAGGTTTTTATTGGACAAACAGGGAAAGTCAAAGCAGATTTGATAGCATCTTCAATAGTAATAGAAGGCATAGTAATAGGAAACATAAAAGCTACAACAAGAGTGATGCTTATGCCTACGGCAAGAGTCCTTGGTGACATTCATACACCGGAACTTATAATTCAAAATGGGGTAATACTTGAAGGAAGATGCCATATAAGTAACACCAATGTAACATCTGCAAAGGATTTAATTATAAAGCAGTATAATGGATAAATTAATATTAACGCCTGGCAATCCAAACGGTATAGGTCCAGAAATTGTATTTAAAGCAGTTAAAAACTTTGGCAATTTAGAAAATTTTATTATAATACTTGAAAAAGAAACTTTTAATCATTTCTTTTCAAAAATAAAAGGACCAGAATATATATTTTTAGAAAATAAAGAAATTTCAAATTACAAATATCAACCCGGTGAAAAAACCGCTTTATCAGGTTTAATCTCATATTTATTTCTTCAAAGATCAATTGAAATTCTGAGAGAAAAAAAGGCTTCAGGTATTATTACAGCCCCTATATCAAAAGAATTAATCGTAAAAGCTGGAATAACTGATTTTATTGATCATACTACATATTTCGGGAAAGTTTTTAATTGCGAAACTTTTATGCTATTTTATGCAGAAAAATTAAAAGTCATACTTGCAACAATTCACATCCCCTTGAAAGAAGTAAGTAATACCCTTACCCCACAAATTCTTGAAAAAACAATAATACATGCCATTTCCTTTTGCCAAAAAATAATACAGAAAGATTTTAAAATTGCAGTTTGCGGAATTAACCCACATGCTGGAGAAAATGGTCTAATTGGTAAAGAAGAAGAAAACTTCATACCTGTAATTGAAGAGTTTAACAAAAAAGGATACAAAATTTTTGGTCCTCTACCAGCAGATACTGTTTTCTATAAGGCATTGCAGGGAGAATATGATTTAATAGTTTCAACATATCATGATCAAGGATTAGCCCCATTTAAAATGCTATACTTTGAAGAAGGAGTAAATGTTACTCTTGGTCTTCCTTTTGTAAGAACGTCTCCTGATCATGGTTGTGCCTTTGACATAGCCGGTAAAAATATTGCAAATGAAAGTAGTATGATATCTGCAATAAAACTTGCTCAGTTATTATTGACAAAAAATAGAAAATGAATTTAATTCTAAATTTTTTTCATTTTTCACTATTAAACTTATTAAGTCTATAAGATTTCTAATAACTGAACTTGAAATTTTTTTATCATCAATAAAGTTAATATCATTTGAAAAAATATCTATCAAAAATCTCTTTGAACCACTACCAATTGAAAAATTAGAATTTAATTCTATAAGGAAGTTTTTGATAATATCATCACTTCTAAAATCTGGAATTATTCCCTCTTCCTTAAAAAGATTGAAAATCAAATAAAACACATATTTTTCAAAATCAATCCCTTTATTTATTGTTTCAATAACAAATAAAAAATTTTTATACAAAAAAGGCAAATTAACATCATATTCAATAAATAAGTCAACAATCTCCAACAAAAAAAATAAATAAAACAATCTTTTTAAATCTATAGATATATCAGGAAAAGATTTTATAAGACTAACTTCTTTAATAGAAAAATAATTTTCTCGGCGTGGTCTAACTATTATTCCCTCAACAAGATTTGGAACAACAAGAATACTTCTTCTTTTACTTTTTTCTCTATCAGAACCAAAAGAAAAAACTTCTATCTTACCCATTCTGCTATCTAAAATATTAAAAACTGCATGAGCCTCACCAAAAGAAGTTTTCTTTAAAATTAAACCCTCAAAATGAGTAATAAAAAGATCATTTAATGCCATTCTATTTTTTTTCGTATTCTATTCTTTCAATTACTTCAAATGTTTTCAAAAAGCCTTTTTTATCATATATTTCTCTTACAATAGCAAAATCACCCGCCCCAATATAATAAATTCTCAAATTTCTCCCAAGTTTATTTTTATACTCCCTAACTAATTCTCTAATAACACAATCAAAATGCACTAACTCTCCACTATCTCTATGCCTTATAGCTGTATATATACTCCTTATCGGAGCCTTACATAAAGGACACTCAGAAATCACCTCCCCCTTATCAAAACCGTTATTGTTTGAATCATTATTATTGAAATTATTATCATATCCCTTCTTTCCAAACATAGAACCTCTCACTTTTAAAATTATATAAATTATAAAAGAAAAGAAATAAAAAATAAAATTTTAACTCAAAAAGAAAAAATAATTTATTATAAAAATTAAAACTCCCAAAAAAAATAAAACTAAAAAAAGTATAATTCAAAAATTTGACAAAAAAGAAAAAAAAACTTATAATATTAGCCTATTTGATGATGAATATGCCCCTATCGTCTAGTGGTTAGGACACAGGGTTTTCATCCCTGCAACGGGGGTTCGATTCCCCCTAGGGGTAAAGTAAAACCGCTGTTTTACACAGCGGTTTTTTTTTATTTCTTTACCTTTACTACTGTGGAAATACCTCCTCTGGATTTCCAGCATGCTTCTATTTCAACCCATTTCGGTTTAACCTTACTAACAAAATCATCCATTATTTTATTTGTGGCATTTTCCTGAAATATTCCTAAGTTCCTATAAGAAGTTAGATAAAGTTTAAGAGATTTTTCTTCCACCAGATATTTATCTGGAACATATCTTATTTTTATAGTTGCAAAATCAGGTAGCCCTGTTTTTGGACATACAGAAGAAAATTCATCTGTAATTAATTCCACAATATATTCTCTATCAGAATATATATTATCAATCGTCTCTAATTCTGGCTCGATTTTGAGTCCTCTTATATGATCCTGCTTATCGTTATAACCAGATGTATCCCATGCAGAAATTTTATCTTTTTCCATTATTAACCTCCTATCTTATTATAAAAAAAGAAAAATCAAAGTGCAAATTTTTATATTATTTCAATTGCTTGAAATATAACAAATTCTATGTTATAATTTTTGTAAATTTTTTGGAGGTATAGGTATGTCAGGTCATAATAAATGGGCTAATATTAAGCAGAGAAAATCTGCTCAGGATGCAAAAAGATCAAATATGTTCTCAAAAATATCGAGAGAAATAATCCTTGCTGCAAGGAAAGGTGGCGGAAACCCAGAAACGAATGCGACTTTAAGAGCTATTATTGAAAAAGCTCGTTCTTATAACATGCCAAAGGATAATATAGAAAGGAGTATAAAAAGGGGTACCGGTGAAATAGAAGGAGCAGCATTTGAAGAATTAACATACGAAGGCTATGGTCCAGGCGGAGTAGCAATGATCGTTGATGTAACAACAGATAATAGAAATAGAACAATTTCAGAAATAAGAAAAATATTTTCAAGGCTCGGTGGAAACCTCGGTGAAGCAGGTTGTGTAGGATGGATGTTTGAAAAGAAAGGTTTTATTTCAGTAGATGCAAACAAATATTCAGAAGATCAAATGATGGAACTCGCACTTGAGCTTGGAGCTGATGATGTTAAAAAAGAAGGTGACGCTATTGAAATATATACTTCGGTAGAAAATTTTTTACCTGTTCTTGATGGTTTAAAAGCAAAGGGTATTGAAATACAAAATTCAGAATTAGCAAGATTTGCTCAGAATACTGTTAAGCTTGAAAAAGACAAGGCTTTATCACTTTTAAAACTTATTGATGAACTTGAAGAACATGATGATGTTCAGGCAGTGGCTACAAATGCAGATATAGATGATAGTGTTTATGATGAATATGCTAACTCTTAAATTATAAAGGGTTAATATTGAAAAGAGAATTTTCAATTTTATTTGTAAGTAATTGCTTCGGGGAAGATAGAGCCGCTTCTTTTATTGCTTCTGAGTTGAATTCCCTGGTCGAAGAATCTGATTTAAGTGTTAAAATTTATGGTGCATCTTTGATAAGTAAGGGGTTGGATTACAAAGATAAAAATATCGAAGTAATATACTCTTCGGAAACTCCTCCATCTGGTGGGTTTCCGACAAAGAGTATATGGGGTTTTTTCATAGATCTTTTTTCTGGAAGTTTAAAAAACATTTTTTCATTCAGAAAAACATTATCGCAATTTAAAAATAAAATCGATGTTCTATTTGTAGTTGGAGATGTGTTTTTGTTATTTCTTACTAAAAGTATTTTAAACCCTAAGAAAACCATATTTTTAGCTTTAGCTAAAAGTGATTATTTCATGCCCCATTATTTAATAGAAAAAAACTATATTAGAAAAAATGTAGATTTAATGCTTACAAGAGACGAATACACAGCAAAAAATATGCAAAAATCAAATATAAAAGCATTATTTCTTGGCAATCCTTTGATGGATGGAATTAAACCATCAAAAAGTTTGCCAATTGAAATTAACAATGATGAAAGAATTATAGGGATTTTACCTGGTAGTAGAAAGGAAGCATACAAAAATTTCGAATTAATAATTAATATTATAGAAAAAATAAAATATACTAAGTTAACACTTCTCACAGCATTATCAAATAACCTTGATATTTCTATTTTTAACGATTTGTTACAAAAAAATAATTATAAAATTAACTCTTTAGAATCAACTTTAGCAATAAAAGAAAATATAAAAATATATCTTTTAAAAAATTTTTTCGCCGAGATAATAGATAAATCAGAAATAATCATTGGGCTTGCTGGAACAGCTAACGAACAAGCCGCTGGTATCGGGAAACCTGTGATAAGTTTTGTTGGAAGCGGTGTTCAATCAAATAATACACGAATGAAAGAACAGGAAAAACTACTTGGTGGAGGAATAAAGTTTATCAAAAATAGAAAAAAGGTAGTAGATGAGATAACATATTTACTTAACAATAAAGAAGAAAGAATTAAAATGGGGAAAAAGGGTAAAGAAAGAATGGGAGAAAGTGGTGGTTCAAAAAAAATTGCCGAATTTATATTAAAAGAGGTAATATATGGAATACAATAAATTAAAAGGAACATATGATATTTTACCTACAGAATCAGATTTTTATAGATTAATTCTTAATACTGTTTATGATGAAGCAAATCTTTCAGGTTTCAAAGAAATTAGCTTTCCAATTATAGAATATGCTAAACTCTTTCAAAGAGGTGTCGGAGAATCTTCGGACTTATTAGTAAAAAAGGAAATGTATGTTTTCGAAGACAGAGGAAAAAGATTAATAGCATTAAGGCCTGAGGGAACAGCCTCAAGTGTAAGACTATACCTTGAAAACAATCTGCATATGCAGGGTTATTCAGCAAAAATGTTTTATTTTGGTCCTATGTTTAGAGCTGAAAACCCACAAACAGGTAGATATAGACAATTCAACCAATTTGGGTTTGAGTATATTGGCGACCCTACTCCATATGCTGATTTTGAACTTATAAAAATCAATATAAATATTTTTGAAAAACTGAACTTAAAAGACTATAAACTCTTTATCAACTCAATCGGTTGTAAGGAATGTCGTCCTGAATACTTAAAGAATCTAAAAAACTACTTTTCTGATAAAATTGATAAAATGTGTGAAGATTGTAAAGTTAGATACGAAAAAAACATCTTAAGAATCCTTGACTGTAAAGAAGAAAGTTGTAAAAATATTATCAAAAATGCACCAGGAAATCTAAATTTTCTCTGCAATGACTGTAAAACTCATTTTGAAAAATTAGTTTCTTTACTCAATGAAAATAATATAAGTTATGAAATAGATAACAATTTGGTGAGAGGACTTGACTATTACAATAAAACAGTTTTTGAATTCAAATCAAGCCTTCTCGGAGCCCAGAGCACTTTCTCTGCCGGTGGACGATATGATTATCTTATAAAAGAACTTGGTGGGAGTGATACTCCAGCAAGTGGTTTTGCCATTGGAATGGAAAGATTGGGACTTTTGATTGAAGCTTCATTAAATAAAACTAAAAACGATTTTTATATACCACCTCTGGTATATGTAGCATTCATAGGTGAAGAAAATATACCTTTTGCACTTAAATTGCTTGATACATTAAGAAAGAATGGAATATCAGCAACAACAGAATATCGTCACAACAAATTACAAAAACATCTTAAATCCGCTGATAATCTTAAAGCTCGTTATGCTATTTTCGTTGGAGAAAACGAAATAAAAACCAACCAATTCCTTTTAAGATATTTAGAAAATGGAGAACAAAAAACTCTTTCTCTAAATGAAATAATAGAATTACTTAAATCTATAATATCTCTGTAAGTTTTCCCAGCTTCTATCATACGATTTCTCACCCTCAGGAGTAAAAAAACAAGCTGGAAATTCTCTATTTTCTCTATGATATGCAAGACATGCTTTGCAATTTCCATGTCTTGAACAACCTGGATAAGTACATCTACAAGTATCGCTCATTTTAACCCTCCTGTTATTATTATAAAAAAAGGCTTGCCAGAAGGCAAGCCTTTTTTATTTTAAATCTTAAAAATTCCCATTATCTTATTCAAAGCAAGCATACTTGATCCAAACACAATTGATACCATTGTCATAAGCTTTATAAGAATGTTAAGAGATGGACCTGATGTATCCTTAAATGGATCTCCAACAGTATCTCCCACCACACCAGCTTTGTGTGAATCACTCCCTTTTCCACCATAATTTCCTGCTTCAATAAACTTCTTAGCATTATCCCATGCACCACCAGCATTTGCCATCATTATAGCAAGTGGGAAACCAGTTACAAGAGCTCCTGCAAGAACACCGACTAAAGCTCTAAAACCAAGAAATGTTCCTGTAAGAACTGGAATAAGAATTGCCATTAAAGCTGGTAAAACCATTTCCACCTGAGCAGCTTCTGTACTTATTTTTACACACTTTTTATAATCTGGCTTATCAGTTCCTTTTAAAATTCCAGGTATTTCTCTAAATTGTCTTCTAACTTCTTCCACCATTTTGTTAGCAGCTCTACCAACTGCACTCATTGTAAGAGCAGCAAAAAGGAATGGAGCCATAGCACCAATGAATAATCCTGATAAAGTATCCACAGAAATTACATTCTGTGTTAAAACAAAACCAGCATTTCCAGCTTCTCTAACAATTCTTTCAATATCTTCTCTAAAAGCTGCAAGTAGTGCAAGAGCGGTTAATGCTGCAGAACCTATAGCATATCCTTTACCTGTTGCAGCTGTTGTATTACCAAGTGAATCAAGAGCATCTGTTATCTTTCTTACATCTTCTCCAAGACCTCCTTTATCACCTGCCATTTCTGCAATACCACCAGCATTATCAGCAATCGGACCATAAGCATCTGTTGAAAGTGTTATACCAAGTGTTGAAAGCATACCGACAGCAGAGATACTTACACCATAGAGTCCTTTTTCCATAGATGCAAGTCCGCCAGCAGAATAATAAGCAATAACAATACCAACAACTACAAGAATAACTGAAATCCATGTTGAAAGCATACCAAGAGAAATACCAGCAATAACAAATGTTGCAGGACCAGTAACTGCCTGTCCAGCAAGTTTCTGAGTAGGTTTATAAGTAGATGAAGTAAAATATTCTGTAAAGAATCCTATCCCATTACCAACAACAAGCCCAATAAGTATTGACCAGAATATACCAAAATCTTCTTTACCCATAACAAAATAAACTACAGCAAATGCCATTATAAGAATAAGAATAGAAGCCCCATAAATACCTCTTCTTAAAGCTGAAAGAAGTACTTTCTGAGTTGCTTCTTTTTCTTTTGTTCTAACAAGGAAATTACCAATAAGAGAAGCAAGAACTCCGAGTGATGCCATAACCATAGGTATTGTAATACCTTTTAATGGATCTGTTGGAAAAGCAACAGCACCAAGTGCCATTGTAGCAACAATAGAACCCACATAACTTTCATAAAGATCAGCTCCCATACCAGCAACATCACCAACATTATCCCCTACATTATCTGCAATTGTAGCTGGATTTCTTGGGTCATCTTCTGGAATACCAGCTTCAACCTTTCCTACTATATCAGCACCAACATCAGCACTTTTTGTATAAATACCTCCACCTACCCTTGCAAATAGAGCCATTGAAGAAGCACCCATACCAAATGTTAACATTGCTTCTGTAATTTTCTTAATAGTAGTTGCCTGATCAAGACCTACTACACTTCCATAATACCATTTAAGACCATAATACCAGAGAGATAAATCAAGCAAACCAAAACCTACCACTACCATTCCCATAACAGAACCAGCAGTAAAAGCAACTCTAAGACCTGGGTTAAGACCATCTTTTGATGCCCATGCTGTTTTACCATTTGCCTTAGTTGCAATTAACATACCGATAAATCCAGACAAACCTGAAAACAAACCACCAGTAAGAAAAGCAAAAGGAACAAAAGGTGTAAGTAATTTTAACCCAAATGAAATGTAGAGTAAGAGTAAAAATATAACAGCAAAATATACACCAACAACACTATATTGTTGTTTAAGATAAGCAAGAGCACCTTCCCTTATAGCTAATGAAATCTCCTTCACTCTCTCAGAACCATCGTTCTTCTTGTTAATCACATAGGTAGCAAAAAGAACATATACCAGAGCTAAAATTGCAGCAAGAGGTGTAAGCCATGTCAAATCAACTGACTTTGCAACTGTTTCTGTTGTAATAGTAGCACCTTCTGCTACTTCTTGAGAAAATCCCATCGTAACTAAGCCAACAAGCATAATAAAAGTTAGCCTTGATACTGACTTGAAAAATTTTATCATCCCTTCCTCCTTAATATGAGAAAAAATCATATTATTTTAACTCTTTTATCTTTTTAAGTCAAATAAGTTGCAAATTACTTGACGGTTATTTAGATAGCTGTTATAATATATAGAAATTTTTCTGGGTGGTTTAATATGAAGACTGTTGTTTTAAGTAA
>FWPV01003797.1_pt1 | contig 30861 bp, 35 predicted proteins | sample 2228371 | NCBI WGS metagenome assembly FWPV01 (sample SAMEA103939776, study PRJEB20133) | metagenome | reverse complement strand
AAGAGCAGGGCGAGTGTCGGCTCAGCGGGTCGGCGGGCATTCCTGACCCTCGGGGCAGACCGGAAGGCGGCGGATCGGATGCCGATCGCGGTCGGAATCGCCTGAACGCGGAGGACGAACCTCACCGCCTCCGCGGTTATCGTCGCGACGCGGCGGACGCCGGATCTCCGGATCGCGCGGCTCGGGGCCACGGCGGATCTCCTCTTGCCGTTCACGGTCGCGCGCCCGACGGATCTCTTGTTCGCGATCACGCTGCTGTTCCAGTTCGCGCTGGCGATCGCGCCGTTGCTCCAGCTCGCGTTCCCGCTCGCGGCGCAGCTCTATCTCGCGCTGGCGATCACGGTCACGATCCCGGTCGCGCGCGCTCGGCCGGTCGTCCGACGGCCGGCGCCAGTCGTCATCATTGTCGCGCGGCGGGCGCGGACGGTAATTGCCGTCCCGCCAGCGATCGCGGTCCCGATAGAAATCGCGGTCGCGGTAGTGGCGATCCCAGTAGCTGCCGACCGAGAACGTGATGCTCGGAATGCCGAGCGGGCGATAATACTGCGGATCGACATAGACCCGGCGCTGCGAATAGGTGGTCTGCAGGTAGCTGCCGGAAACCCAGCCGCGATAACCGGCATAGGCAACATCGCACCAGTTGGCCGACGACAGGCAGCCCTGGATATTGACGCGAGCGCCCGCGGGGATGACGAGCACGGGCGGATACTGGGTGCTCGGGCCGGAACGCATGTTCACATTGGCCGTCGAATAGGCATTGGCCGCCGCGGCAAGCCCCGGAAGCACGGCGACGAAGGCCGCGCTCAGCGCGAAAATCCTGAGCTTATTCATAGTGATATCTCCTCGGTGTTCCGTTCTGGGTCTTCAATATGCCCGACAGCGTGAACCGACCCTGAACGTCCGGTTCATCAAGAATGTTCCGATCCGCAAAAAAATCGCCCCTTTATTTTCCCCGCCCTTCCAGACCGTGAGATAGTGTATGCGCCCTGCCACGGATACACCGGAGAGCGTTGCCGGCGAGGTGGGGACGGTGCTGCGAAGGGTCTTCCAGAAACGCGGGAGGATGTCGCAGGCTGCCCTAAGTCAGCCCCCCTCCCTGAAGAAGGGACTTGCCTGTGCGGCATCCAGGGCGGCCTCGGCCGCCGCAGAGGGACAAGGGAACTGGGCGGCAAAAATCATCGAAACGGGGCGCCTGGTGTGTCTCTGTTTTTATTGCCCGGCATGCCGGGCGCCCCGGCCACTGGCCGGAAGAAGTGGAAATGGGCAGAACACGGGGTCTTCGACCCGCGTGAACGATGACGCATGTCGCGAACGGGAGGACAGCGATGGCAAGGAACGATCATGCTGAACTGGAGTGCACCCGACAGAAGCGCCATGAAGGTGTCTGGCGCTTGATCGGCACGTGCCTTCTCCACGAAGGCGGTCGAGACGAACCGCCTGTCCTATGCCGCCGGCGCGCATGTCGGCGCAGCGGCTTCTGCCGGGGCCCGATGGTTGCAACGCCCCTGCAGGGGCGGGCGATCGCCCGCGAGATCGAGCTCGGCCTCAGCGGCATCGCCGTTGCCTGTCTCCCCGCCTGCATGGCCAGCCTGACCCGCAAGGACTATGACCTTTTTGTGGAACGGGATCTGCCGTCGTATGAAGAAATGTGCCAACGCGCGCCGCCGGCCCGTCTGATGATGCACGCCCGCCCGCTGAACCGGTGGATGCGCCGCCTGCTGGCAGAAGCGGACCGCGACGACCCGGACCCTTGACTTTGCGGGGAGATCGGCCGACTTCATGGGCACACACTTCTGCACGAGAGGGATCACCATGAGCGCCGAGGCACGCACCACCATCGACCAGGCCGAAGTCGACCGTTTTTCCGCCATGGCCGCGGAATGGTGGGATCCGACCGGCAAGTTCAAGCCGCTGCACAAGATCAATCCGGTGCGTCTCGCCTATATCCGCGATCAGGTCTGCGCCCATTTCGGCCGTGATCCCAAGGCCCACCGTCCGCTCGAGGGCCTGCGTTTCCTCGATATCGGCTGTGGTGGCGGACTGCTGTCCGAACCCGTGGCCCGCATGGGCGCCAATGTGCTCGGCGCCGATGCCTCCGAGCGCAATATCGGCATTGCCAGCACCCACGCCGCCCAGACCGGCGTTGCCGTCGATTATCGGGCCGTGACGGCGGAATCGCTCGCCGAAGCCGGCGAAACCTTCGACGTCGTGCTCAACATGGAAGTGGTCGAGCACGTCGCCGACGTCGAGTTCTTCATCTCCACCTGCGCCTCCATGGTGAAGCCCGGCGGCCTGATGCTGATCTCCACGATCAATCGCACGCTGAAGGCGGCCGCCCTTGCCATCGGCGCTGCCGAATATGTGCTCGGCTGGCTGCCGCGCGGCACCCACCAGTATGAAAAGCTGGTACGGCCTGAAGAACTGCAGGCGCCGCTTACCAAGGCCGGCATGGACGTGGTCGAGATGAAGGGCGTGTTCTTCAACCCCCTGCAGAACCGCTGGAACCTCTCCGCCGACATTGACGTGAACTATATGGTGCTCGCCCGCCGCCCGGCGCTTGCCGCCGCGGGTCAGGGAAACGCCGCATGACGGCGCCCTCGGACGTCATCGCCTTTTGGCAGGAAGCGGGCCCGGCAAAGTGGTTCGCCAAGGACGACGCTTTCGACGCGGTAATCCGCACGGGCTTTCTCGACGCGCATTTCGCCGCCGCCCGGGGTGAAATGGCCGCGTGGGAAGAGACGGCCGAGGGCGTGCTGGCGCTCCTGATCCTGCTCGACCAGTTCCCCCGCAATCTCTTCCGCGGCAGCGGCCATGCCTTTGCCACCGACGGCCTGGCCCGCCGGATCGCCCGCGAGGCGCTGGAGAACGGTCTCGACCGGCAGATCGAGCCGAAGCTGCGCCCCTTCCTCTACCTGCCCTTCGAACACTCCGAACATCCCGCCGACCAGGAGCTGAGCGTCGAGCTGTTTACTGCTCTGGAAAAAGACAGCGGCGATGCCGAGAGCCTGCGCTGGGCGGTCGAACACCGCGACATCATCGCCCGCTTCGGCCGCTTCCCCCACCGCAACGCCGCCCTCGGCCGCGAGACGACGGAATCGGAGCAGGCCTATCTCGACGACGGCGGCTTCAAGGGGTGAGATGAGGTCGGTGGCTGCGACGTGGCTAAGCCGGCAAACCGAGAACGAGCTGCATCAGGTCCGCCTGCCCTTCGGCATTCTTGGCGGAAATCGCCCTGACCCGTGCCCGGTCGATCACATAGGGCCGGCCTTCTGGATTATAGGGCTGCTTGAAGGTGAACGCCGTGGGCGACGGACCGTAGTCCGCCAAATGTTCGAAAAGCCTTACCGCCTCTGCCCATTCCGGTTGCCGTCCGGCCTGAACCCAAAACAGGACGAGAGACGGCCATTACTGCGGTACGTTCCAGTGCCGCGCATGCTTCAGCGCGTCGGCATGAACACCGGAGTAGGAAAAGGCCATCAGGCACTCGATTTCGCGCCAGAGCGACAGGGACGAAGGACCGGAATCGCGTCCGCTTCCCGAGAGGAACCTTGGAAACACCTGCGTCCCCCAGCTCCCCGGACCCGGCTCTCCGTCATATCCCGACCGCCCAACAAAACCGGACGCCCGGGCCGCCGCTTCGAAATTGAGCGGTTCACGCGTAACAAAGCCGTTGATCGCGGGATCACCGTAGTCGGCAACATGGATGCCGAAATTGTAGATGGCGAGGTGGAATTCGATCGAGCCCATCAATTCACGTCGTCCGGCAGCACTGGCAGCGGGGCGATCTCGATGCCTTCCTCGACCAGCGCCTTCACGTCGGTGAGCGAGGCTTCGCCGATGATGCCGCGGGCCTCCGCCTCTCCGTAATGGATCTTGCGGGCCTCCTCCGGGAACCGCGCGCCCACATCCTCGCTGTTGGCGCGGATCTCGGCGATCGCCTCCTTGAGCTTGGTGAGCGCCGCCTTCTGCGCCTCGCTGACGGCGAGCGCATGCACCGCCTCCTTCTGCCGCGCGGTCGAGACCGAAGGTGCCATCAGCACCTTCGACACATCGAGCGAACCGCAGGTCGGGCAGCTGAGGAACCCGCTCTCCTTCTGGCGGTCGAAATCGCCGCTCTCCGAGAACCAGCCCTCGAAATCGTGTCCCTTGTCGCAGATGAGCGCGTAGCGGATCAAACGGTGACGCCCCCTTTCGCCAGCTCCGGCTGCAGGCTGAGCTCGAACTCGCGGGCGTTCTTGAGGTTCGGGATCTTGGCGCGTGCCGCAGCCACCGCCCCGATGTCGATATCGGCGAGCACGATCGCCTCGCCGGTCCCGCCGGCCGCGGCCAGCACCTTGCCCCACGGATCGACGATCATCGAATGGCCGAAGGTTTCGCGGCCGTCCTCGTGCACGCCGGCCTGGGCGGCGGAGATGACGAAGGCGCCGTTCTCGATCGCACGGGCCCTGAGCAGCACTTCCCAGTGCGCTTCGCCCGTCTGGCGGGTAAAGGCCGCCGGCGTCGTCAGGATCTGGGCACCGGCCACCGCCTCCGCGCGGAACAGTTGCGGGAAGCGCACGTCGTAGCAGATGCCGAAGCCGAGCTTGCCAAAGGGCAGGTCGGCGACCACGGCCTTGTCACCGGGACGGTAGACCGCGCTTTCCCGCCAGCTTTCGCCATTGTCGAGATCAACGTCGAACATGTGGATCTTGTCATAGGCGCAGATCTTGCGGCCGTCGGGTCCGAACAGGAAGGCGCGGTTGGCGATCTTGCCGTCGGAAAGCAAAATGGCTGTGGAGCCGACATGCAGATGGATGGAAAGCTCGCGTGCAAGATCCCCGCCGGTCTTGACGATGATATCCTGGTCCTCGTCGCGCAGGACGGCCATCAGGCCCGGGCGGTCCTTCTGCACGGCGCCGGTCATTTCCGGGGTCTGGACATAGATCGCCCCGTGGCCGGCGGCTTCACGCACGAGGCGGGCCATGGAGGCGGCGTTCTTTTCCGGGTCGACGCCGGAGCACATCTGGATGGCGGCAGCCTTGAAGGTCATGATCTTTTATTCCTCACGCAGCCAGAAGGGCGTCGAGCTTGCCGGCGCGGTCGAGCGCATGCAGGTCGTCGCAGCCGCCGACATGGGTCTCGCCGATGAAGATCTGCGGGAAGGTCATCCCGCCATGGGAGCGGTCGATCATTTCCTGGCGCAGCGCCGGATTGCCGGTCGCGTCATGCTCGGTGAAGGCGACGCCCTTGGAGGTCAGGAGTGCCTTGGCGCGCGAGCAGTAGCCGCAGCCCTGGCGGGTGTAGATGGTGACGGGTGCCATGTGTGTCTCCGGTCGGGTGGGGTCGGCAAGAGCCGGAAAGGATTTGAGTTCTTCTTGTCATATAGGACCGGAGAAAGCCCTTGCAAAGGTCAAAACGCTGACCTCGCGGGCACCCGCGCGCTTGAGCGCACGGGTAGCGGCGCTGACCGTCGCCCCGGTGGTGAAGACGTCGTCGACGAGAACGATGTGCCGGCCGAAGATCTCGGCCCTGGCTGCGTCCGGGACGAGGAAGGCGCCGCGCACGTTAAGCGAACGGGCATTGGCGGTGAGCCCCACCTGCTGCACGGTCTTCTTGCGCCGCGTCAGCCCGAGCGGCAGATAGCGCTTGCCAGAAAGGCGCGCCACATGCCGGGCAAGCTCGGCGGACTGATTGAACTTGCGCGAGAACAGCCGCGTGGCATGCAGCGGCACACTCACGACGGCATCGCAGTTGGTCAGCACCTCCCAGCCGGCCCGGGCCATCCAGCCCGCCATCATCGGCGCCAGGTCGGTGCGATCGCGGTATTTGAGGTCATGCACCAGATCGCGGGCGATGCCCTCGTGCACCGCGACACTGCGCAGCCGGTCGAACACCGGTGGATGGGCGATCGCTTCGGCCGACAGCATGCCGGCGCCCGGATCATGACCGAAGGGCGTACCGAGCACCTCGCAATAGGGACGGTCGATGAACCGGACCGACGACCAGCAGCGGGGGCAAAGCGCGCCGTGGCGACCGGTTCGGCAATGGCAGTGGGCACAGCTTGGCGGAAAGACGATGTCGCGCAGGATCGATGCCGCGCCGAGCGGGAGCGCGAGGCTGACGGAAAACAGTTTTTGCACTATTTGACCCGACATGGCGTTGACTTTAGGCCCATGCCGGCGCCTTTGCCAGAGCGGTTTTATCGACGGGAGCGGATGTGATGGAACGGATTTTCGATCAGGATCTGGTGACGGCCAACCGCCTGCGCGCCCGGCGTCGGCTGGAGGCCGGCACCGATTTCCTGCTCGCGATCGCGGCCCGCGAAATGGCCGAACGGCTGGCGCTCGTCGAACGCCGCTTCGACGAGGCCGTGGAACTCCATGGCGCAACGGGGCTTGCCGCACGCGAGGCGCTGACGACCGGCAAGATCGCCACGCTGAAGCGCGTCGAGACCCATGCGGAATTCTTCGAGGGCGCCGCGCCCGGCATCGAGGCCTCCTTCGAAACCGTTCCGCTCGAGCCGCAATCGGTCAACCTCGTTCTGTCGCCGCTTGCGCTTCATCTGACGAACGACACGCCCGGCGTGCTGGTGCAGATCCGCCGCGCGCTGAAACCAGACGGCCTGTTCATGGCGGCGGTGCCCGGCGCCGGCACGCTCGCCGAACTGCGCGACGTTCTGCTATCGACCGAAGTCGAGCTGGAGGGGGGCGCCAGTCCGCGCGTCATCCCCTTTGCCGACATTCGCGACATCGGCGGCCTCATGCAGCGCGCCGGCTTCACCCTGCCGGTAATCGACGAGGAGAGCTACACCGTCCGCTATGACAATCTCTTCGCCCTGATGCGCGATCTCAAGGCGATGGGCATGGCCAATCCGCTCTCCGGCCGCAGCCGCAGGCCCTTGAGCCGTGCCTTCTTCCTCAAGGCGGCGGAACGTTATGCCGAGCGCTATTCCGACCCGGACGGCCGCATCCGCGCCACCTTCTCGATCATCTATCTGTCGGGATGGGCACCGCATGAGAGCCAGCAGAAGCCGTTGAAGCCCGGCTCGGCGAAGATGCGGCTCGCCGACGCGCTCGACCCGACCAAGGGCCTGCCGCCGGCAGACAGGAAAGCCGAGGACTGACGCGCCTGCATCGGGCGTTACGGCCGGGCCGCCGCATGCGCGGCGCGCCGGAGGCACGATCGGGCGACCGGGGTCAGTTCCAGGAATTATTGATGGCGTTGTTGATGACCTCAAACATCGCCGCAAGCGAATCGGAGAAGGCACCGACGCCGAGGATAAGCGCCAACCCGATGATGGCAGCGATGAGGCCGTATTCGATGGCGGTTGCCGCCTGGCGGTCGGCGATGAATTTCAAGACGAGATGCATGGCGTCTCCCGAGTTGTCTCCGAGCGCCATGACCGGCCGCATCGGCATTCCACCGTGCGTTCAGCAGCCGTCGCCGACGATGCAGACCGATCCGGGCGTTTCCTGAAGCACGCTGCGGCGGATCGTATAGCGTTTTCCGCCTTCCGATCGACCGATCGAGCCGGTACTCATCATGTCATATTGCTCCGGCTCAAAGGCGAGCGCCTTTTTGTCGGTCCGATCGGCAAGCATGGGGGTGACGACAAGCGACAGCGCAATCGCTGCCATGCCGAACAACAGGGCGAGGTTGAGTACGCCGGTCTTGCCGGACAGATGCGAAGACCGTTCTCTCGACCGGACGGCCTTCCAGAAATCCTCGTTTGCCATGATCCGCTCCACACACACGCTTCGAACGCATGAACAACAGAGCCGAGCTTTGCCTCAGGGCCGTAAACTTTGCGTTAAGAACGTCGGCAAATCATAGAAAGGACTAAAGAAGATCCTGCAGGAACGGGATCAGCGGCTCGTCCGCCGGCGGCATGGGATAGTCGCGCAGATCCTTCGCCCGTACCCATTTGACCGCCTGCCCCTCGCGTCCGTGGGCAATGCCCTCGTAGCGGCGGCAGATATAGAGCGGCATCAGCAGATGGAAGGTGTCGTAGGTGTGGCTGGCAAAGGTGAGCGGCGCCAAGCACGGAACTTTGGTCACGACGCCGAGCTCTTCGTCGAGCTCCCGCACCAGCGTCTCTTCCGGCGTCTCGCCCTTTTCGACCTTGCCGCCGGGGAACTCCCAGAGCCCGGCCAACGACTTGCCCTCGGGGCGCTGGGCGAGAAGGATGCGATTATCGGCATCGACCAGCGCACAGGCCGCAACAAGGAGAATGGGTCGAGCTTCCGTATTCATGCGGACCTTCCCTTGCGCCAATAGGCATAGCGATAGGCCTCGACAAAGCCGAGCTTGGAATAGAGCGCCATTGCGGCAGCGTTGTCCGCGACCACCTGGAGCCAGGCGGTCTTGGCGCCGCGCATGCGCGCCCAGCGCAGGGCCGCGGTCAGGATCTCGACGCCAAGGCCGCGCTGGCGCCGGTCGGCCCGCACCGCCAGCGACATAATGCCGGCAAGGTCGTTGTCCTGCACGCAGAGCGCGACCGCCACCGGCCCGTCTTGTGTGTTCTCGATGACGAAGAGACCGGTCGGCGGCTTGATCGAACTCACCACCTCGGCAAGCGCCGGCTTCAGGCCCGGGTCACTGCCATGCACCAGCAGATCGGCATCAACGTAGCGACCGACGTCATGGCTCGGCAGGTGATCGAGCGTGCCTTCCGGCAGGTCGATGCTCGTCAGGTCGAGCGTCAGCGTCACCACTTCCTCGAAGCGCTCCCAGCCTTCGTCTGTCATCCGGTCGATCAGCGGCTTTGGCGTCAGCGGCGTCTCGCGCACCAGGATCGGTCGGCCATGGGCCTCGAACTTGCGCGCCGCCTTCTCCAGCCGGATGCCGATGTCACGGCTGTCGGACGGATCGAGCGCCACGACGCAATTGAGACGCTTCGACGGATGCCCGCCGGAAAGCCGGATCTGCCAACTGCCATCATACTGGACGGACGTGGCCGGCCAAGCCCTGAAGCCGACAGCCTCGAGGCGCCGGACGAGCGGCAGGTTCTGGTCGCGGGCAAGGGGCATCGCGGCAATCAACTCCGGTAATCGCCGTTGATCGCCACATATTCCTTGGTCAGATCGCAGGTCCAGACCGTGGCCCGGCCCTCGCCAAGGCCGATATCGACACGCACGGGGATATCCTCGCGCTGCATGACGGCGGTCGTGGCGGCTTCGGAATAGGCGGGATCGCGCTCGCCATTGACGGCCACGCGGATGTCGCCGAACCAGATCGCCAGCCGGTCGCGGTCGGCCATCTCGCCGGACTTGCCGACCGCCATGACGATGCGGCCCCAGTTGGCGTCTTCGCCGGCGACCGCGGTCTTGACCAGCGGCGAATTGGCGATCGACAGCGCGATCTTCTTGGCCGCGGTATCGCTCTCGGCGCCGGTCACGGTGATCTCGACCATCTTGCGGGCGCCCTCGCCGTCGCGGACGACCTGCAGCGCCAAGTCCTTGAGCAACGCGTTGAGCGCCGCCTTGAAGCCGGCCAGCGCCGCATCGTCCGCGGTCTCGATCCGCGTCTGGCCGTCGGCGACGGCAGCGCCGGTCGCAAACAGAAGCAACGTGTCGGAGGTCGACGTATCACTGTCGACGGTAATGGCATTAAAGGTCGGCTCGACACCGGCCGCGCGGACGCCCTGCAGCGCGGGCGCAGCGATGTCGGCATCGGTCACCACAAAGGAGAGCATGGTCGCCATGTCGGGCGCGATCATGCCGGCGCCCTTGGCGATACCGTTGATCGTGACCGTCACGCCGCCGATTTCGGCCGTGCGCGTCGCGACCTTCGGATAGGTGTCGGTGGTCATGATCGCCTTGGCCGCTTCCAGCCAGAAATCACCAGTCGCGTCCTTCGCCATGTCACCGAGCACGCCGGCGAACTTGGTGGCGTCAAGCGGTTCGCCGATGACGCCGGTCGACGCCAGATAGATCTCGTTCTCGCCGCAGCCCAGCGCCTCGGCCGCCGACTTCGCGGTCAGTTCGGTCGCCGCCTTGCCCTTCACGCCGGTGAAGGCGTTGGCATTGCCGGAATTGACGACGACGCCGCAGGCAACGCCGTGCGACAGGTTCTGCCGGCAAAAATCGACCGGCGCCGACGGGCACTTCGACTTCGTGAACACGCCGGCAACGGCCGCCGGGCGATCGAAGGCCATCAGCAGAACGTCGGTGCGGTTCTTGTACTTGATGCCGGCGGCGGCGGTCGCCATGCGCACACCGCGAATGGCCGGCATGTCCGGATAGGACTTCGGAGCGAGGGGAGAAACGGTTGCGGACATGTTCGCTGCCTGAAATGGAGAAGGACCCGCACGAGCGCGGGTCCGCGTTGCAATCGAAGGATAACCGCTTACTGCTGCGGCTTGTTGACGTCCTCGTAGCCCTTGCGCAGGGCCTCGTCGAGGATCTCGACCTTCTGGTCGGCCTTGGCCTTTTCGATGATGGCGAGATACTTGTCGCGCATCACCAGCTGGCGGACCTGTGCGGCCACCGTCTCATAAGCCGGCGGGGCGGCATCGCGCTTGTCCTCGAGCTTGATGACGTGGAAGCCGAACTGGGTCTTGACCGGGGTCTTGGAATAGCTGCCCTTTTCCATGGCGAAGGCGGCTTCTTCGAATTCCGGCACCATGCGACCCTTGGTGAAATAGCCGAGATCGCCGCCTTCCGACTTGTTCGGGTCGGTCGACTTGGCCTTGGCCAGCTCCACGAAATCCTTGCCGGCATCGAGGTCGGCGATGATCGCCTTGGCTTCGTCCTCGGACTTCACCAGGATGTGGCGCGCGCGCACTTCTTCCTGCTTCGGAAGCGCTGCAATCTCTTTCTCGTAGCGGGCCTTGACCTCATCGTCGGTGACGGCGTCGACGACATGCTTCTTGAAATAGAGATTGTGCAATTCGCGGTCGGCGATGAAGGCCATGCGCTTCTTGAACTCGGCATCGTCCTTCAGGCCTTCGCCTTCGGCATTGCCGGCAAGCAGCTTGACGTCGATCGCGCCGGAGAGGGCAGCGACCTTCTTCTGTTCGTCCGGAAGCTGGGAGAGCTGCGGATCGAGATTGGCAACGGCCAGGTCGAGTTCGGACTGGGTGATTTCGAGATTGCCGACCTTGGCGACGACGGCGTCGGCGTCCTGCGCGAGAACCTGGCCCTGCAGCCCGATGAACGCAACGCATGCGGCAAGCGCGATTTTATGAAGACGAAGCATGAGAAACCTTTCGGAAGATGAACCGTTTCAAGACCGTTCGAATCGGGCGAAAAATTGTCAAACGCGCGTCAGGGCAGGCTTTTCCGGCCACCCTGTGGCGTTGACATCATTCGACCCCCCTCTTATCTGTCACGCAACCGCGCGTCCAGAGCCGTTTCCCGGCGGTTAGCGCCTATTCGCCGAATTTCGGCGGCCGGCAGGGACGTGCCAAGTATATGACGAAGGTCAGAAAGGACCATCGAATGGTCAGTCTCGGTGGGCTCGCCCGCAAACTCTTCGGTTCGGCCAATGAACGCCGCGTCCGCTCCTATCAGCCGAAGGTGGCCGCCATCAATGCGCTTGAAGAGAGCATGAAGGCGCTCACCGACGAGGCGCTTGCCGGCAAGACGCAGGAATTCCGCAAGATGATCGCCGACGGCAAGAAGCTCGACGAGCTGCTCGTGCCGGCCTTTGCCGTTGCCCGCGAGGCCTCGCGCCGCGCGCTCGGCATGCGCCCCTTCGACGTTCAGCTGATCGGCGCGATGATCCTCAACGACAATTCGATCGCCGAGATGAAGACGGGCGAAGGCAAGACGCTGGTGGCGACGCTTGCCGTCTACCTCAACGCACTCGCCGGCAAGGGCGTGCATGTCGTCACCGTCAACGACTATCTCGCCAAGCGCGATGCGGCGACCATGGGACGCCTCTACAGCTTCCTCGGGCTGACCACCGGCGTCATCGTCCACGGGCTCTCCGACGACGAACGCCGCGCCGCCTATGGCTGCGACATCACCTATGCCACCAACAACGAACTCGGCTTCGACTATCTGCGCGACAACATGAAGTATGAGCGCGGCCAGATGGTGCAGCGTGGCCACAATTTTGCGATCGTCGACGAAGTCGACTCGATCCTGGTCGACGAGGCGCGCACGCCGCTGATCATCTCCGGCCCGCTGGACGACCGTTCCGACCTTTACAACACGATTGACGCTTTCATCCCGCTGCTGTCGGAGGAAGACTACGAGATCGATGAGAAGCAGCGCTCGGCCAACTTCTCGGAAGTGGGCACGGAAAAGCTGGAAAACCTGCTGCGCAAGGCCGGTCTTCTCAAAGGGGAATCGCTCTACGACGTCGAGAACGTCGCGATCGTCCACCACATCAACAATGCACTGAAGGCCCATAAGCTGTTTTCGCGCGACAAGGACTATATCGTCCGCAACGGCGAAATCGTCATCATCGACGAGTTCACCGGCCGCATGATGCCGGGCCGCCGTTACTCGGAAGGCCAGCACCAGGCGCTGGAAGCCAAGGAAAAGGTGCAGATCCAGCCGGAAAACCAGACCCTGGCCTCGATCACCTTCCAGAACTACTTCCGCATGTATGGCAAGCTGGCTGGCATGACCGGCACGGCGGCGACGGAAGCGGAAGAATTCCAGAACATCTACGGCCTGGAAGTGGTCGAAGTTCCGACCAATCTGCCGATCCAGCGTATCGACGAGGACGACGAGGTCTACCGGACCTTCGACGAGAAGTTCAAGGCGATCATCGAGGAGATCAAGGACGCCCATGGCCGCGGTCAGCCGGTACTGGTCGGTACGACGTCGATCGAGAAATCGGAACTGCTCGCCTCGCTGCTGAAGCAGTCCGGTTTTGAGAACTTCGCCGTTCTCAACGCCCGCTACCATGAGCAGGAAGCCTATATCGTGTCGCAGGCCGGCGTACCGGGCGCGGTAACGATCGCCACCAACATGGCCGGTCGCGGTACCGACATCCAGCTCGGCGGCAATCTGGACATGCGCCTTGAGCGCGAACTGGAAGGCATGGAGCCTGGCGCCGAACGGGACGCCAAGACGGCCGCGATCCGCGCCGAAGTGGCCGAACTCAAGGCCAAGGCGCTGGCCGCCGGCGGCCTTTACGTGATCGCGACCGAGCGTCACGAAAGCCGGCGCATCGACAACCAGCTGCGCGGCCGCTCCGGCCGTCAGGGCGACCCGGGCCGCTCGAAATTCTACCTGTCGCTTCAGGACGACCTGATGCGCATCTTCGGCTCGGATCGCATGGATTCGATGCTGCAGAAGCTGGGCCTGAAGGAAGGCGAGGCGATCGTCCATCCGTGGATCAACAAGGCGCTGGAACGCGCCCAGAAGAAGGTCGAGGCGCGCAACTTCGACATCCGCAAGAACCTTCTGAAGTATGACGACGTGCTCAATGACCAGCGCAAGGTCATCTTCGAGCAGCGTATCGAGCTGATGGACGCGACCGACGTGTCCGGCACGATTGAAGACATGCGCCACGAAGTGATCGAGACCATGGTGCGCACCCACATTCCCGAGCGCGCCTATGTCGAGCAGTGGGACGTCGCCGGGCTCAAGCAGCAGGTTGCCGTCACCCTCAATCTCGACCTGCCGATCGATGTCTGGGCCGCCGAGGAAGGCATTGCCGAGGACGACATGGTTGCCCGCATTACCGAAGCCGCTGACAAGGCGATGGCCGACAAGGCCGAACGCTTCGGTCCCGAGATCATGGCCTATGTCGAGCGCTCCATCGTGCTGCAGACCATCGACAACCTGTGGCGCGAGCACATCGTCAACCTCGACCACCTGCGCTCGGTCGTCGGCTTCCGCGGCTATGCCCAGCGTGATCCGCTGCAGGAATACAAGGCAGAAGCCTTCGAGCTCTTCCAGGCGCTGCTCGCCAACCTGCGCGACGCGGTGACGACGCAGATGATGCGTGTCGAACTGGTGCGCGAGGCGCCGCCGGCGCCGGCCGTTCCGGAAATGGAAGGCCATCACCTCGACGCCACCACCGGCCAGGACGATTTTGCAGAAGGTGCAGCGGCAGCTTTGGCCGGCCTGCCCTTCGTCGCGCCGGAAGATCGCGACCCGAACGATCCCTCCAGCTGGGGTCGTGTCGGCCGCAATGACCCCTGCCCCTGCGGTTCGGGCAAGAAGTACAAGCACTGCCACGGCGCGTTTGAGACCGCTTGAGCAGCCGCATAGCCTTGCTTCACCCCATCGAAAGGCGGCCCCGCGGCCGCCTTTCTGCGTTTCGGACCAGCCGCGGCTGCGGGTGGGGGAACCGTTTCTTAACCGTGATCTGACAAGGTTCGCTCTGTTGTTATTGCGTCACCCAGCGGGTTCTTGTTGTCGATCATGGCGGTCATCCACACAGCGGAGAAATTGCTGCCATCCGGTCTGCACCCGGTATTGCACAAGCTTGCCTCGGCGCTGACGCGTGAGGACGAGACGGGCCGCGCCCAGCGCATGGCGCTGATCGCCTTTGCCATCCGCATTGTCTCGGCCGCCATCGCCTTCGGTTCGCAGATCGTCCAGGCCCGTCTGATGGGCGAATTCGAATACGGCATCTTCGTATTCGTCTGGGTGCTGGTCGTGCTCTTCGGCAACCTGTCCTGCCTTGGCTTCCACACCGCCGTCATCCGATTCCTGCCGCAATATGACGCCCGTGACGAGCGCGACGAGATCCGCGGCCTGACCATGACCGCCCGCGTCTTCGCCATCGGCTCTGCCAGCACGCTGGCCCTCTTCGGCTTCGTCGTCCTGCATTTCTTCGGCGGGGCGATCGAAGCCTATTACATGATCCCGCTCTTCCTCGGGCTGATGGCATTGCCGATGATTGCGCTCGGCGACGTACTCGACGGCACGGCCCGCGCCAACAGCTGGCCGGTGGCGGCGCTGAGCCCGACCTATATCGTTCGGCCTCTCCTGATCCTCGGCTTCATGCTCGCCGCCGTCGTTCTCGGCGCGCCGCAAACGGCGACGACGGCGATGCAGGCGGCGCTCGCGGCAACCTATGTCACCAGTCTCGGGCAGTTCCTGACCATCGACAAACGCCTGCAGGAGCGGTTCGTCGCCGGCCCGCGCAAGATCGATTTCCTCGCTTGGTTCAAGGTGGCGATCCCGATCTTCCTGATCGAGGGCTTCGGCTTTCTCCTGACCAATTCCGACGTCGTCGTCGTCGGGCTCTATCTTGAGCCGGATCAGGTGGCGGTCTATTTCGCCGCCGCCAAGACCATGGCGCTGGTGCAGTTCGTCTTCTTCGCCGTCAAGGCCGCCGCCGCCCCGCGTTTTTCCGCGATGATGGCTGCCGATGACATCCGCCCGCTTGCGGTCTTCGCCGGCACCACGGCGCGCTGGAGCTTCTGGCCATCGCTCATCGTCGGCCTGTCGGTGCTGGCCGCCGGCGATCTCTTGCTGTCTCTGTTCGGCAATGCCTTCACCGCCGGCTACTGGCTGATGGCGATCCTGTTTGCCGGAAGCCTGTCGAAGGCGCTCATCGGACCCGGCGAAGTGCTGCTCACCATGGCCGGCAAGCAGCAGCTATGTGTGGCCCTCTACGTCGTGGCGCTCGCCACCAATATCGGGCTCAACGTCACGCTCATTCCGCTCTACGGCCTGACCGGGGCGGCCACCGCCACGGCGGCTGCGATGATGGTCGAGGCCCTTCTCCTGCACATCGCCGTGCGCCAATCTCTCGGCATCGTGCTCTTCGCTTTCGCCGATCCGCTGGCGATCCTGAACAAGACGAGGATGTCCTGATCATGGGCGAACCACCGGTCTACAATGAAAGCATGAACAGCAGCGCCAACCGCCTGGTCGGCAGCCTGGCGAGCGAAACGGAGGGCCGTCCCGCGGCCGACCTGCGCCTCGATATCGGCCGTCCCGGGCGACAGCTGAGCTTCTATCCGGGCCGCGTCGGCTATGACCTGCAGGAGGAACTCGACTTCCTCACCTACCGGGTGATGGAGGCCAACGTCTTTTTCGCCCCGCGTTTTCTCGCGCCCGCCATGCCGCGCCTGGACGAACGCCAGATCAGGCTCGCCGTCATCCGGGACGAGGACGTGCGTCGCAGCCGCGTACGCCTGCTGATGCCGTTCTCTGTCGAAAAACCCGGCTTCTCGGTGGGTCCCTCGATCCTGCGCGTCTGGTCGAACCCGTTCGGTCCGCTCGGTACGCCGCTGGTCGACGCCGAGGGCGCGGCGGAGACGATCGACAATCTGCTCGAGGCGCTGGCGCGGCCGGAAGCCAAGCTGCCGGGCATTCTCGTCCTGCCGGATCTGAGACTGAACGGCCGCTTCACCCAGCTGATCAAGGCCGTCGCGATCAGCCGCGACCTGCCGCTGACGGTGACCAACACCTTCGACCGGCCGATGCTGGAGAGCCAGGAGGACGGCGACACCTATCTGCGTTCGACGGTTTCGAAGAACCATCTGCGCGACATGCGCCGCCAGTTCCGCCTGCTCGGCGAGCTTGGCCATATCAGCTACAACGTCGCCCGCCAGCCGGAAGAGATCCGCCGGCGGATGGAGGAGTTCCTGGCGCTGGAGGCGAGCGGCTGGAAGGGGCGCAAGCGCTCGGCCATGGTCATGGACCGGTTCCGTGCCGCCTTTGCCCGCGAAGCGATCACCAACCTCGCCGAAGTGGACGCGGTGCGTATCCATACGCTCGACCTGAACGGCGTCGCCATCGCCTCGATGGTCGTGTTCATCATGGCCGGCGAGGCCTATACGTGGAAAACCGCCTATGACGAGCGTTATGCGCGCTTCTCGCCCGGCAAGCTGCTGCTTGCCGACCTGACCGATTGGCATCTCGACGACCCGAACATCGAGCGCACCGACAGTTGCGCCGTGCCGGATCATCCGATCATGAGCCGGCTATGGAAAGAGCGCGAGGAAATGGGCACGCTGCTGATCGGCCTCAGACCCAATGCCGACCGGGACACGCGCCAGGCAGCGACCCAGCTGCACATGTACCGCAATACCCGCAATCTCGCCCGCATCCTGCGCGACAAGATCCTGTCGCGCCGCTTCACCGACTGAGGCTCAGGCCCTGCCCCTCATTCGGCGGCAAGCGCCGGCTCGCGGTCGCGCAGCAGGCGGCGGATGACCTTGCCGCTGGTGGTCAGCGGCATTTCGTCGATGAACTCGACCTCACGCGGATATTCGTGCATCGACAGCCGCTGCTTGACCCAGTCGCTGATTTCGGCGGCCAGTGCCGGGCTTGGGCGAAAGCCCTCGCCCAGCACGACGAAGGCCTTGACGATCTCGGTGCGCAGCGGATCGGGCTTGCCGATCGCAGCGGCGAGCCTCACCGCCGGATGGCCGATCAGACAATCCTCGATCTCGGCCGGGCCGATGCGATAACCCGACGAGGTAATGACATCGTCGTCACGGCCGAAGAATTCGACATAGCCGTCGGCGTCCCGTCGTCCGAGGTCGCCGGTCTTCATCCAGTCGCCGACGAATTTGCGTTCCGTCGCCGCCTCGTCGTTCCAGTAACCGAGGAACATCACCGGATCGGGCCGGGCAATCGCCACCTGGCCGGTGACACCCGCCGGCACTTCGCGGCCCTCGTCGTCGATGATCGCCACCCGATGCCCCGGAACCGCGCGACCAATCGCACCCGCCTTCGTGACGCCGAGGTGGGCGGCCGAGCCGAGCACGAAATTGCACTCCGTCTGGCCATAGAACTCGTTGGGCACGATGCCGAGGGTCGATTTTACCCATTCATAGGTCTCGCGCCCGAGCGATTCCCCGGCGGACCCGATGCTGCGCAGGACGAGTTCGTATTTTTCCAGCGGCCGCTCGACAGACTTGAGCAGGCGCAGGGCCGTCGGCGGAATGAAGGCGTTGCGGACCTTCATCTCCGCCATGATGCGAAATGCCATGTGCGGGTCAAACTTCTGCGCCGGCGAGGCGACAACCGGCACACCGAGCATCAGCGCCGGCAGGAGCGCATTGAGAAGACCGCCCGCCCAGGCCCAGTCCGACGGAGTCCACACCTTGTCGCCCGGCCGGGGCAGGAAGTCGTGAACCATCTGGAAACCCGGAAGATGACCGGTGAGCACACGATGACCATGCAGGGCCCCCTTCGGCGGTCCGGTGGTGCCCGAGGTAAAGATCATCAGCGCCGGCGTATCCGGACCGGTCTCAGCGACCTCAAACAGCGGCGGATGGGCGGCGACGAGATCGGCAAAGCCATGCAGCCCCCCGCCAGGCACACCGGTGGTGATGACCTGTCGCAGATCGGGCAGGCGGTCGCGGATTTCAGAAAGGCGCGACAGCCCGAACTCATTGGTGACGATCGCCGTCGCCCCGGCCGCGCGCAGCCGGTATTCGAGCGCCTCGACCCCGAACAGCAGCGCGAGCGGAAGCGCGATCGCGCCCATCTTGTAGATCGCCACATGGGCGATCACGGTTTCGAAGGACTGTGGCAGAAGCAGCGCCACGCGGTCACCGGCCTTGACCCCGAGGGCCGTCAGGGCATTGGCAAACGCCGCCGACTGCGCCGACAATTCGCCGTAGGTCATCACCGGGTGGCGCCCATCGGCCGAGAAATGCTCGAGACAGACGCGGTCGGGATCGCGCGCGGCCCAATCGTCGCTGACGGCCCGGCCAATGTTGAAATCTGCAGGAATCTGCCACGAAAACTGGCGATAAAGGGCTTCGTAGGAGCCTGAATCAGGCAAAAACATACGGTTTCCCCGCTGGAAGACGAAGCGTTCTGATATCACCCCCTTCGCACTTGCACAATGGACGTGGACGTACGCTGCGTTCCTGGCCCCTCGTCCGTGGCTGGACAGTTTTTGAGCGCCCATGCTAACGTCCGTGCCCTGCGGCCAGAGGCGGACGATCGATCACGATCACTGCTCTGCGGCAGCGGCACGAACAACACAGCGAGACAGGTAAAGACCATGACCAACAAGCCGACCGGCAAAGGCATTCGACTGGCGCAACCCGTCAAGCAGGTCATCGTCGATGCCGGACTCGTGCCGCAAAAGGTCGGCCGCAAGCCGACGGCAGCAGCAGTCGGGGCGGACGGCGCACCGGCCAAGGCCAAGGTCAACATCTTTGCGCCCGTGGCCCCGTCGGTCGCGGCCACGCGCCACAAGATGAAGGTGCAGGCGGTGCGCTCCGCCGCCGCCAGGCTCGACGCGGCCATCGAGGCTGGCTCTCTGCCGGCGACGGAAGCCAAGCGTCTGGTGCTGGCGCAGATGGGCAAGACGCTCGGATCGACCGAAGCGGCCGAGAAATGGTACCGCAGCCATCACCTCGCCGAGCTGAACGGCCGTACGCCGGCACAACTGGTGCGCGCCGGCGAACTGAAGACGCTGCTTGAGCATCTGGCGAAAGAGGCGGCAGCCAAGGTCTGACCTGACCCCTGTTCGCGGTCAGCGCCTCTAAAGGGATGCCCGCAAAGCTGCCTCCTGCGGCCCTGAGCTTGCCCTCGATGAAGCGAAATTCTGCGTCTTGCCGCCTGCAGCCTGGATCGCGTGAGAACCGACCGGGATGGCAAGGGCCTTTTGAACCCGTTCGGGGCCTCAGTCCTGGTGCGTCTTTGCCAGCTCGCGGCGGGAGAACCACATGCCCGGCAGCATGGGTAGCCAGAAGGACAGACCGCGAAAGACGACGACCGCCGTCAGCGACGGGGCGACCGGCACGCCGAGAATGGAGAGCACGGCGACGGCCGAGCCCTCATAGGTGCCAAGGCCGAGTGGCGCGGGCCCGATGGTGGCACCGATCGAACCGGAGACCATGCCGGCAAAGGCGACGAGCGGATCGACGGATACCCCGATCGCGCGGAAGGCGAGCCAGAGCGTTGCCGCATCGAGCAGAATGACGGCGAGCTGAAAGCCGAAGGCACCGAGAAAGAGCGGCAGGTTCATCAGTTCGAAGACCGGGGCCTCGGCCATCTCCATGAGTATGATCCGCACCGTGCGGCGGCGTTTCAGCCATTCGGGAATATAGCGTTCGCTCACCGATTTCAGCGCGATCACCGCCACCGGAATGGCGAGCGCGACGATGGCGAAGACGGCAAAGGCAGAGGCGAGCGCAGGGCCCATGCGGTGGTTGGTCCAGATGATGGCAAAGCTGGCGATCGCCGCGGAGAGATAGGCGGCATAATAGGAAAACAGGCCGACCAGCATGGCGAAGAAGGCGATCCTCAGCGGTACGCCGCGATTGCGCAGGCTGGCGGCGACGAGAACAGTGCCGCTCGCCCCGCCGGTCGGCAGGGCCTGATCGACGAACAGCTTGGCCAGTCCGAGCGAGGCAAAGCCGGACAACCGCATGCGGTATCCGGCATGACGCAGCGCCAGCCACCACACCCCGCCGGCACAGACATAGGTGAGCGCCTGGGCCACGAGCCCGAGAATGAGCCAGCGCGGATCGGCGGCGGCGGCAAGTTCCACGAAGTGCTGCAACTCGGTGAAGCGAGATACGATCAGCAGCAGGGCCGCGACCAGCACCAGTCCCGGCAGCCAGGCCCAGACCAGACCACGGGCGAGCCCCGTCTGCTGATGTTGTAATTCATCGAGAAGCGCCGAGCCCGCCGCGTCCTCGGCACCGGTCAAAGAAGCGTCCTGATCCTTGATCGGCGTGGACGGGGCATCGCGCTTCGCGGCGGGGAGATCATCGGACATCGGGCTGGGGGCACTCTCATTTTCCGGCCGCGCTGGCACCGCTCGCCCGCGCGGAGGAAGCTTCCCTTGGCAGGACAAGAAAATCAAGAAGTCGCGACCAATTGTAGCACGCATGCACAAGCGCGACGACCGTTGGCAAGAGGGAGGGAGGTCGCTGCGGCGCTTGGTTCCCCATGCCGGAATCGAACCAGCACTCCTTTCGGAACTCGATTTTGAGTCGAGCGCGTCTACCAGTTCCGCCAATGGGGCACAGAAGCGTCATACGTCAGTAGAACAGCGCCGGACTATACGAACCGGACGGAGGCGGTCAACGCCTTTTTCGCGTGCCGCTGTTCACGCGAATGTTTGCCGGAGGGCTCATACGCCACACGGCAGGGCATTTACAGGCCAGGCGGGCTTGAATAAAACCGCTCGACCCTTAGCCCCAGGAACTTGAGAATGCTGCGTCGCCTTTATGATTGGACCATGTCTCTGGCGGCCACGCGGCACGCGGAGAAGGCTCTGTTCGGTGTCTCCTTCGCCGAGAGCTCGTTCTTTCCTATCCCCCCAGACGTCCTTTTGATCCCGATGGTGATCGCCAAGCCGACCCAGTGGGTCCGGTTGGCGCTGATCTGCACGGTTGCATCGGTGCTCGGCGCCTTCCTCGGCTATGCCATCGGCATGTTCCTCTACGAGTTGATCGGCCAGCCGATCCTGGCGCTCTACGGCGCGGAGAATTCGTTCAACCAGATCGCCGAATGGTACAACACATGGGGCGGCTGGGGCGTGCTGTTTGCCGCCATCACGCCCTTCCCCTACAAGGTGCTGACCATCTTTTCCGGCGCGACCGGCCTGAACTTCGTCATCTTCACGGTGGTGAGCATTATCGGCCGTGCGGCGCGCTTCTTCCTCGTCGCCTGGCTGCTTGGCCGCTATGGCGAGCCGATCCGCATCTTCATCGAAAAATATCTCAGCCTTCTTTTCACCCTGTTCATGGTGCTGCTTCTGGGTGGCTTCTACCTGGTGAAATTCGCCTTCTGACGGGATCCAACAATGAGCCTTAACGCCTCCCTGACAAAATCCGACACCGTGATCGCCGCTGTCCTTACCCTCGGCATGGCGGTCGTCGTGGGATCGGCCCTCGGCTTCGAGCATATCGGTGGCTACATTCCCTGTGCGCTCTGCCTCATGCAGCGCAACCCCTATTACATCGGCGTCGGGGTTGGCCTGCTCGCGGTTCTGTCCGCGATCTTCAAGCTGCCGCCGATCGTCACCCGCGGCCTCCTCGCCATCATCGCCGTGCTGATGATTGTCAGCATCGGCCTTGGAACCTATCATGCCGGCGTGGAATGGAAGTTCTGGGAGGGGCCGGCCAGCTGCACCATCGGCGCGACCAGCGGCGAGGCCCCGGTCAATGTGCTCGACGCGCTGAATTCTACCAAGGCGCCGTCCTGCACCGAGGCGACGCTGCGGGTGCTGGGGCTTTCCTTTGCCGGTTGGAACGTGCTGACGAGCGCGGCCCTGGCCGGGATCGCGCTGTGGGCGGTTTTTCGCAAGCGTCAGGCCTGAACGAAAGCGGCTGACCGCCGGCCCTCACGGCTGCAGCTCGGAATCCCAGTAGAGATAATCGACCCAGCTCTCATGCAGATGGTTGGGTGGGAACAGCCGGCCATTGTTGTGCAGATCCTGCACCGTCGGCCGATAGGGCTTCTGGTGGGGAAACATCTGCGCCTGGCGCGGCAGCTTGCTGCCCTTGCGCAGATTGCACGGCGAGCACGCGGCCACGACATTTTCCCAGGTGGTCTCGCCGCCATGGGCGCGCGGAATCACGTGGTCGAAGGTCAGGTCCTCGGTCGAGCCGCAATACTGGCATTCGAACTTGTCGCGCAGGAAGACGTTGAAGCGGGTGAACGCCGGGTTGCGGGTCGGCTGGACATAGGTCTTCAGGCTGACGACGCTCGGCAGCCGCATGGAAAAGCTCGGCGAGCAGACGGAATGGTCGTATTCGGCGATGATGTTCACACGGTCAAGAAAGACCGCCTTGATCGCGTCCTGCCAGGACCACAACGACAAGGGATAATAACTCAGCGGCCTGTAGTCGGCATTCAGGACGAGTGCCGGCAAGGACTGGGGTGAGACTGCAATCGTCAAGGCATTCTCCTGAGCGATTCGGCACCTGTCGTTTTATATTAGGTCCGTTGTGACAGCCTTGTGAAGCCCCCTTACCAATGCCGTGTCTATCCGCCGCGAACCGCGGCGGACGGGGCGGCCTCGCGGCCAGTTCGGGCGGCATAATGGGCCCAGAACAGCCGTGCTGCGACCGACCGCCAGGGGCGCCAGTCCTGGGCGATCTCCGCGACGGTCCGGATATCGGGGCGCAATTCGTGGCCCAGCGCATCGCCGACGGCAGCCCTGAGCGCCACGTCGCCGGCTGGGAAGATGTCGGCATGGCCGCCGCAGAACATCAGATAGACTTCTGCCGTCCATGTGCCGACGCCTTTCAGCGCCGTCAGCGTCGCGATCGCTTCAGAGGCATCGAGACGGGCGACCTCGGAGAGATCGAGCCTTCCTCCGGCCACCGCCTGCGCGGCCAGCGCAAGGGTCGAGGCCTTGGCGCGCGACAGGCCGAGTCCTGCCACGACCTCCGGGCGAAGGGCCAGATAGGCATCGGCTGCAGGCGGGCCGCCAGTTGCCGTCGTGATCCGCGACCAGATCGCCTCGGCGCTGGCGCGCGACACCATCTGCGACACAATGATATGGGCCAGGCCGGCAAAGCCGGGCTCGGCGAGCCTGAGCGGTAGCGGGGCATGGCGATCGGCGAGCGGCGCAAGTCGCGGATCGATGGCAATCAGCTGCGAGAGGCCGAACGCGACGTCGGCCGAACCGGTGATGATCATGTCGCGCGCTTCCCGCCCTTTTCCGCATGCCGGATTTCATGGCAGATGGAAGCATGATTGCGACCACCCGTCAAAAGCCCGTCTTCCGCTTCGCCCCGAGCCCCAATGGCCGACTGCATCTTGGCCATGCCCTGTCTGCGCTGCTCAATGCCGATATGGCAGAGAAGCTCGACGGCCGGCTGCTGCTGCGCATGGAAGACATAGATCTCACCCGCTGCACACCCGAATTCGAGCAGTCGATCTATGCCGATCTCGCCTGGCTTGGTCTCTCCTGGGAAAGACCGGTCCGGCGCCAGTCGGAACATTTCGACGATTACCGCGCGGCGCTCGACAGGCTGATCGCCCGCGACCTCGTCTATCCGGCCTTTCTCACCCGCGGCGAGGTCAAGGCGCGCGTTGCCGCAGCCGAGGCGCATGGCCGCCCCTGGCCGCGCGATCCGGACGGCGCGCCGCTCTATCCGCCGGACGAGCGCACACTCTCCGACGCCGAGCGGCGGCGCCGGATCGACAGCGGCACCCGCTACGCCCTGCGTCTCGACATGGGTCGGGCGATCGCCGAATGCGGACAGGGGCAGGACCTCAGCTGGGTGGAAACCGGCGACGGCGCACGGGGAACGATCCCAGCCGATCCCGCTGCCTGGGGGGATGTCGTGTTGTGGCGCTCGGATGCACCCTCGAGCTATCACCTGTCGGTGACGGTGGACGACGCCGCCCAGGGCGTCACCCATGTGGTGCGCGGCCTCGACCTCTTTCACGCGACCTCGGTGCACCGGCTGCTGCAGACACTGCTCGGCCTTGCACCGCCGGTCTATCACCATCACCGGCTGCTGCTCGGGCCGGACGGTCGCAAGCTGTCGAAGAGCGAGGGCGACAGCGGCCTGTCGGAGCTGCGTGAAAAGGGCCTGACCTCAGCCGACATCCGCCGGCTGGTCGGACTTTGACGGGACCGGTTCGACGGCCCGGGCCTTGCGGCCGAACACCTCGAACTTCAGGAGCGCCGCATTGAACTCCGCCCCGATGATGAAGATCGCGCCGACCATATAGAGGAAGACGAGCACGACCATGATCGAGGCGAGGCCGGCATAGGTCGCGGCATAATTGGCAAAGCTCGCCAGATAATAGGCAAAGATCAGGGCACCGACGAGCCAGAGGATCAGGGTCAGAAGCACGCCGGGAATGACGTCGCGCAGTCGCCGACGGCCGGCAGGCAGGCCGAGGTGGAAGACGACAAGCCCGACGATCAGCACGGCGAGCGTGCCATAGATGCGCCAGTTGGCGATGGTCAGCAGGAAATCCTCAAGCAGCGGAAACCATTTCTCGGCAAAGGCAAGCGCGACCGGGACGGCGACCAGCAGCGCGCTGATCGCGGCAAGCGCGATGACGGCACCGATGACGAAGCCGAGGCTGACGAGGCGGGTGATGTACCAAGGCCGCGTCTCGGGAACGCGATAGGCACGGTTGAGCGAGGCGCGCAGGGCCTCGACGCCATTGGACGCGAAATAGGCCGCCGCCAGCACCGAGACGGTCAAGAGGCCGCCACGCGGAATGGTCAGCACCTCGACCACCTGGTCCGACAGCGGCTTGGCGATTGCCTCCGGCCAGGTGTCGAAGATCAGATGAACGGCCGTCTCGGCGAAGCTGTCGGCGCCGAGAAAACTGGCCAGCGCCGTGCCGAAGATCAGGAATGGGAAGACGGCCAGCAGGGCGGACAGGGCCACGTGGCTCGCCATGGCCCAGCCGTCATCCTCGGTGAAGTGATGGAGGGCGTCGAAGCCGACCTTGTAGAGCATACGCAGGAATTGCGGCATCCCATCTCCCTGATCCGGCGGGCCCCCGAAATGGTCTGGCCGATTGTCACTCGCCCACGAATATGGGAAACCGAAACGGTTTGTACAGGGAACATTCGATGCGTGAACGCCGCACCATCATCGTCACCGGCTGCTCTTCCGGCATCGGCGCCTTTTGCGCCCGCGCGCTTGCAGAAGACGGATGGCGGGTCTTTGCGACCGTGCGCAAGGCCGAGGATCTCGCCCCCCTCGAAGCTGCGGGCATCGAGGCTCTGCTGATGGACTATGCCGACGAGGACAGCATTGTAGCGCTTGTCGACGAAGTCGCGAGGCGCACGGGCGGGCAGATCGACGCCCTGTTCAACAACGGCGCCTACGGTCAGCCGGGCGCGATCGAGGATCTGTCGACCGACGTGCTGCGCCGGCAGTTCGAGGCCAATTTCTTCGGCTGGCATGCGCTGACACGGCGGGTGATCCCGTTGATGCGGGCCCGCGGCGAGGGATGCATCGTCCAGTGCTCGTCGATCCTCGGCCTCCTGCCCTATCGCTATCGCGGCGCCTACACCGCCTCGAAATATGCCCTCGAGGGCCTATCGGTGACACTGAGAATGGAACTCGAAGGCTCCGGCATCCATGTCAGTCTGATCGAGCCGGGACCGATCGAAAGCCGCTTCACCGCCAACGCGCTGAAGATGATCGAGGAGAATGTCGACATCGAAGGCTCGGCGCATGCGACGGAATACAAGCGGCAGTTGGCGCGGCTCGGCGGCAAGGGGCCGATCAATCGCTACAAGCTTGGCCCCGATGCCGTCTACAAAGTGCTGAAACACGCCTTGACCGCCACCCGGCCCCGCCCACATTATCCCGTGACCGTACCGGCCCGGCGCGGCCTCCTGCTAAAACGTCTCCTGCCCGCTGATCTTTTCTACCGGCTGATGCGTAAGCTGGATTGAACGCCGATTTTGAAAGCAAGCATAGACACATGTCCACCTTTACCACTGTTCTCAGCCTGATCGTCATGGGCCTTGTCGTCCTGGTCCTCGTCAGGGGCCTGTTCAACATGCTCAAGGGCGGCAGCGGCAACACATCCAACAAGCTGATGCAGATGCGCATCTTGCTGCAGGCGGTGGCGATTGTCCTGATCATGCTGACGCTATGGCTGACGGGCGGCGGTCGATAGGAGAAAACGACCATGGTTCGGCTGAACAAGATCTACACCCGCACCGGCGACGACGGCACCACTGCGCTGGTCACCGGTCCGCGCCGGCTCAAGCACGACCTGCGCGTCGATGCCTATGGCACGATCGACGAGACCAATTCGGCGATCGGTGTCGCAAGACTGCACACCGCGGGGATGCCCGAACTCGACGCCATGCTGATGCGCATCCAGAACGACCTGTTTGACCTCGGCGCTGACCTTGCGGCCCCCGAAACCGGCGAGCAATTGTCCTATGAGCCGCTGCGGGTGATCGAGGCGCAGGTGGTCAGGATCGAAGGCGAGATCGACCAGCTGAACGCCGATCTCGATCCGCTCAAGTCCTTCATCCTGCCCGGCGGCTCGCCGGCCGCAGCCTACCTGCATCTCGCCCGCACGATCGCGCGGCGCGCCGAGCGCATCATGGTCGAGCTGTCGCGCTTCGAAGGCGAAAAAATCGACGAGCCGGCGCTGAAATACATCAACCGCCTGTCCGACTTCCTGTTTGTCGCCGCCCGCTACGCCAATGACGGCGGCAAGGCCGACATACTCTGGGTCCCGGGAAAGAACAGGTAGACGACGGCAGAGCCAGGGGGCGCCAGGTGTTCATTCCGCTGCACGACCGCAACGCCCTCAAGCACATCCGGCGCCAATATGTGACGTTCGGTCTGATCCTGGCGAATGTGCTGACCTTTGCCGTCACCGTGCTTCTGGCGCCCGAGACGGTGGCGGAGGCCCGCGTCTTTGGGCTCGGCTTCATTCCGGCCGTCGCCTTTGACGGGGCCGTGCTCGATCCGTCGCTGGTGCTGGTGCCGACGGATGCGACCTACATCACCTATGCCTTCCTGCATGTCGACCTCATGCATCTCGGCTCGAACATGATCTTCCTCTGGGTGTTCGGCGACAATGTCGAGGATGCGCTGGGGCACTTTCGCTTCCTGATCTTCTATCTCGCCTGCGCGGCCGCCGGCGCCCTTTTTCACGCGCTGGTCGCGCCGCAATCGCAGGCGCCGCTGATCGGCGCCTCGGGGGCCGTCTCCGGTGTCGTCGCCGCCTATCTGATGCTGCATCCGAAGGTGCGCATCTGGGTGCTCGTGCTGTTCCGCTTTCCGCTGCCGCTGCCGGCCTTCGTGCCGCTGTTGTTCTGGATCGGCCAGCAGTTCTTTATGCTGCTGGCGGACGGTGAAGGCACGGTGTCCTGGGGCGCCCATGTCGGCGGCATTCTTGCAGGAACTTTGCTTGTGATCGTCCTGCGCCGGCGCGGCGTACCGCTGTTCGACCGCACCATCGTCACCCCGAAGGCCGTCCAGCATCAATTGCAGCCGCCGCCACGGGTTGCACTGCCGACGGCCGAGCCGGCCAAACGACAGGTGCGCTGGGGACGCTGACCGATTTTGCATCGCGCAAATGTTGACGCGCACGTAAGCGTCAATTATTCCTTCGGCAAAAGCGAGACGCCCTTCGCAGGAGCGTTGTATTTGGGCGAAAAATGCGTATCGATGTCGCCATTCGACAATCGGCGGACAGCATCTAAGCGCATTTTCCGGCGGGAGCAGTGAAGGAAGGAACCCATGAAAATACTCGTGACCGTAAAGCGGGTCGTGGACTACAACGTCAAGATCCGCGTGAAGGCCGACGGCACCGGCGTCGAGCTGGCCAACGTCAAGATGTCGATGAATCCGTTCGACGAAATCGCTGTCGAAGAGGCGCTGCGGCTGAAGGAAGCCGGCAAGGCGGAAGAAGTGGTCGTTGTTTCGATTGGCCCGGCCAAGGCTGAGGAAACCCTGCGCACCGCGCTTGCCATGGGCGCCGACCGCGCCGTGCTGGTCGAGACGGACGACGCCGTCGAGCCGCTCGCCGTCGCCAAGCTGCTGAAGGGCGTGATCGACGCCGAACAGCCGGGCCTGGTCATCACCGGCAAGCAGGCGATCGACGACGATTCGAACCAGACCGGCCAGATGCTTTCGGCGCTGCTCGGCTGGGGCCAGGCCACCTTCGCCTCGAAGGTTGAGCTTTCCGCCGACAAGGCGACCGTGACGCGCGAAGTCGACGGCGGCCTGCAGACCGTCGAGGTCAAGCTGCCGGCGGTCGTCACCACCGACCTGCGCCTCAATGAGCCGCGCTACGCTTCGCTGCCGAACATCATGAAGGCCAAGAAGAAGCCGCTCGACAAGAAGACGCCTGCCGACTTCGGCGTCGACACCGCAGCACGCCTGAAGGTGCTCAAGACCGAAGAGCCGGGCGGCCGCAAGGCCGGCGTCAAGGTCAAGTCTGTCGCCGAGCTGGTCGACAAGCTGAAGAACGAAGCCGGCGTGCTTTAATCGGACCGGGATAGGAGACATAAAGACATGGCCATTCTTCTTCTGGCAGAACATGACAACGCAACCCTGTCCGACCAGACCGCCAAGGCTCTGACGGCTGCCACCCAGATCGGCGGCGACGTTCACGTGCTGGTCGCCGGTTCGGGCGCCAAGGCAGCCGCCGACGCCGCCGCAAAGCTTGCAGGCGTCTCGAAGGTACTGCTCGCCGACGATGCGAGCCTTGCCAACAACCTCGCAGAACCGCTGGCCGCGCTGATCGTCGGCCTCGCCGGTTCCTACGACACGCTGATCGCCGCCGCGACCTCGTCGGCCAAGAACGTCATGCCGCGCGTCGCCGCCCTGCTCGACGTCATGCAGGTTTCGGAAATCATCGAGGTTGTCTCGGCCGATACCTTCAAGCGCCCGATCTATGCCGGCAACGCCATCCAGACCGTGCAGTCGACCGACGCCAAGAAGGTCATCACGGTGCGTACCGCCTCGTTCGCCGCAGCCGGCGAAGGTGGCTCGGCCGCCGTCGAAACGATCGCGGCAGCAGCCAATCCGGGTGTTTCGACCTTCGTCAACGACGCTCTGTCGACCTCGGATCGTCCGGAACTGACCTCGGCCAAGATCATCATCTCGGGCGGCCGTGCACTCGGCTCGTCGGAGAAGTTCAACGAAGTCATCCTGCCGGTTGCCGACAAGCTCGGTGCCGCCGTCGGCGCATCGCGCGCTGCCGTCGACGCCGGCTACGCCCCGAACGACTGGCAGGTCGGACAGACCGGCAAGGTGGTCGCCCCGCAGCTCTACATCGCCTGCGGCATCTCCGGCGCCATTCAGCACCTTGCCGGCATGAAGGACTCGAAGGTCATCGTCGCGATCAACAAGGACGAAGAGGCACCGATCTTCCAGGTCGCCGACTACGGCCTCGTCGCCGATCTGTTCGAGGCCCTGCCGGAACTGGAAAAGGCGCTCTGAGCCCAACCTCTTTCGCAACTGCGAAAGAACTGGAAATAAGGCCCGGACGGGTCTATCAATTTGCCGGGCCGACTATCGTCGGTCCGGCATTTTCTGTTAGAAAGCGATGATCGTGGTGAGGAGAGAGCGATGACGACGGGAATTGGCAATGTGGGTGTCGTGGGAGCGGGCCAGATGGGCTGCGGAATTGCCCATGTCTCGGCGCTCGCCGGCTACAAGGTCACGCTCTATGATCTATCCAAGGACCGTATCGAGGCAGGGCTTGCCACCATCAACGGCAACCTCGCGCGCCAGGTGACCAACGGCAAACTCTCCGACGAGGACCGCAAGGCGGCGCTTTCGCGCATTTCCGGCAGCGCCGACATCAACGATCTGGCGCCGATGGATCTGGTCATCGAGGCCGCTACCGAGGACGAGACGATCAAGCGCAAGATCTTCGCCCAGGTCTGCCCGGTGCTGAAACCCGAAGCGCTGCTGGCCACCAACACCTCGTCGCTATCCATCACCCGCCTCGCCTCGGCAACCGACCGCCCGGAACGCTTCATGGGCATCCACTTCATGAACCCGGTTCCGGTGATGAAGCTGGTGGAACTGGTCCGCGGCATCGCGACCGAGGAAAGCACCTTCGAAACGGCAAAGACCTTCGTGCGTTCGCTCGACAAGACGATCACGGTGGCCGAAGACTTCCCCGCCTTCATCGTCAACCGCATCTTGCTGCCGATGATCAACGAGGCGATCTACACGCTCTATGAAGGCGTGGGCTCGGTCGAGGCGATCGACACCGCCATGCGGCTCGGCGCCAACCATCCGATGGGACCGCTGCAGCTCGCCGATTTCATCGGCCTCGACACCTGCCTGTCGATCATGCAGGTGCTGCACGAAGGCCTGTCCGACAGCAAATACCGCCCCTGCCCGCTGCTGGTGAAATATGTCGAGGCGGGCTGGCTCGGCCGCAAGACCGGCCGCGGCTTCTACGACTATCGCGGCGAAGTGCCGGTTCCGACCCGCTGACCCTTAGGCCTCCGAAAGGAGTTTCCAGTCGCCCGCCGAACAACATCGGGCGACGGCCCGATCAGCTGCCGACGGCGGCCCGGATGAGGGCCTTGGCATCGTCACTGTCCCAAGCCGCC
>FWPV01004257.1_pt1 | contig 30879 bp, 28 predicted proteins | sample 2228371 | NCBI WGS metagenome assembly FWPV01 (sample SAMEA103939776, study PRJEB20133) | metagenome | reverse complement strand
ATCGAGATCATAACGCAGCCTTAAACATTCTCAGACTGGGGCTACAGTCTGTGGCTAATGCCTAGATGCCCGCCAATTCATTGGCGGGAGTAGTCACAGTGTTATTCGCTTTCGGATACGAGCCCAAGACCTTGACCATGGTTGCAGCTTGCTCGACTCCGGCTAGCGCCTCCCTTACAACATCGTCTTCGATGTGACCCTCAAGATCTATGAAGAAGTAGTAATCTCCCAGCTCCCTTCTGCTCGGCCTCGACTCTATCCTTGTCAGATTTATATTTCTTATGGCAAATTCCTTGAGAATTGAGAAGAGCGCACCAGGTCTGTCCTTCTCCAGGTATACTGCTATAGATGTCCGATCGTTCCCGCTTCTCCTCGGGATCTCTAGCGATACAACTACAAAGCGTGTGACGTTGCTCTTTTCATCCTGTATATCCTCATCCAGGATCTTGAGACCGTACATGTCTGCTGCCTCTGCATTCGCTATGGCTGCCATCTCCGGAAACTCCTGAGCAAGCCTGGCCGCGTGGCTCGTGGATCCAGTAGTCCTGACCTCCACACCCGGATACCTCCGGCGGAGATACTGTCTGCACTGTGCAAGAGCTTGTGGATGCGAGAGTATGATCTTGACGTTCTCGCTATCGCCTCTCCCCAGCAGACAGTGCCTGATGGGGATGACGATCTCTCCGCATATCACTATAGATCTTCTCAACAGCAGATCCATGGTCAGGGCCACAGACCCCTCGAGGCTGTTCTCCAGGGGCACGACACCCGCATCCAATTCAGACCTCTCCACCGCATCGAAGATGTCCTCGATATCGTTGAAGTATACCAGCTCAGCTCCAGGAAAGCGCTTCGATGCGGCTATCTCAGAGTACGTGCCCTTCGGACCAAGAACGCCAACTCTCACCGAGCACCACCCAGCTCTCTGAGAAGCTCGGCCGCGCGCTCGAGATTTATCCTCCGTTCTGATGCCATTCTCTCAGCTATGAGATCCACCATCTCGCCTCGCGCGCCGGCCTGAAGCGCGATGTTTCTAGCGTGCAGGGACATGTGCCCCCTCTGAATGCCCTCGGTCGAGAGGGCTCTCAATGCCGCGAAGTTCTGAGCTAGACCGACGGCCGCTATGATCCTGCTGAGCTCATCCGCGGATCTAACGCCCAAGATCTTCAAAGCTGCTCTGGCTACAGGATGTACACGTGTGGCCCCGCCGACAAGACCCACCGCGACCGGAAGCTCGATCGTGCCCACAAGATCCCCGTTGCTGTCGATCTCGTATCTCGTGAGGGATGTGTAGCTGCCCGATCTCGCAGCATAGGCGTGAGCGCCAGCCTCTACAGCACGGGTGTCATTGCCCGTGGCCAGCACAACCGCTGTAACACCATTCATGATGCCCTTGTTGTGGGTGGCAGCACGGTAGGCATCAACCTCTGCGAGCGCCGCAGCTTTTACCACAGCCTCTACAACATCCTTCCCACCGATCGCATCCGCTTTGAAGACGGCGCGCGCTCTTGCAAGACGCTTATCAGCCAGGTTGGATATTATTCTAAGATGGACCCTTCCGCCGGTCAGCTTTTCTATCTCCGGGGCAACAGACTCTGCAATCGTATTGAGGGCATTCGCGCCCATCGCATCTCTGCAATCGACAAGGAGATGCGTTACCACCATTGCCCCGATCTTGGAATCAAGAACATGCACCTCTATGCCGACAACCCCTCCGCCGAGCTTGACGAGCATGGGGTCGACCTCGTTGGCCATTCTGGACAGCTCCTGTGCATGCTCCAGGATTCTATGCTTAGCGCCGTAAGGATCATCGACATCGACGGCCTGAATCTGGGCCCGCATCACCGGCCCGGTCGAGCTCGTGTGGAAACCCCCGCCCTCGCGGGCCATCCTGGCGCCGTTGCTCGCGGCTGCTATAACAGATGGCTCTTCTGTGGCCATGGGCACGAGGATCTCCCGCCCGTCTACTATGAAGTTGGTGGCGATGCCGAGCGGTACCTGGAAGACACCTATCACATTCTCAACCATCTTGTCAGCCTGCTCGATGGTAAGACCGCTCTTTATCAGCGCCTGGATCTCATCATCCTCGCATGCTTCGCATATCTTTCTGAGCCTCTCGTCAGGAGGCAGCTTGTAGAATCCCGGAAGTCTCGAACTTCTCATCGTAACGCCCCATCGAAGAGATGCCGATGATGCGGAAAGGGAAAAACTTTATTCTCTTCCTCCAAACTCTATAGCATGTCCTTTGCCTTTCCTGTAGCCCAAGAGATAGCGAATCTTGAGCAGAGGGTCGGAAGGCTCAGTCCGATACAGAAGATGCTCCTGGGAACGGATGGATCTGTCACGAGCATCTTGGAGGTCATCACCGGAGAGCCGGTGGGGATAGAGACCCTCGAGCAGAGGGTCGTGCCCGCTAACGAGGAGGTTGCGAGAGAGCTGAACATAAACGTGGGTGAGGAGGTAAACTACAGGGTTGTCAGGCTCAAGAACATGAAGAGCGGGGAGACTTTGATACATGCCGTCTCCTACACACCCTTGAGAAGACTGGAGCCAGAATTCAAGAACGACTTGATGCGCGCGGACATCCCGATAGGTCAGATACTCCACAAGCATCGTATAGAGTCGCGAAGGGATATCACGAGGGCCGAATGCGAACAAGCCGATGAGCACATGAGCAAGCTTTTTAAAATCTTCCCGAAGGAGCTCATGCTCGCCAGGCGGTACAAGATCATAAGAAAAGGCGAGCCGCTGATCGCGATCAGGGAGACATTCCCTTATAACATGTTTCAGGATACAAGAAGGGTTATAATCGAGACGCCGGCCAGGATACACATGACGCTCACAGATCTCTGCGGAGCGGGTGGGAGGGTTGATGGCGGCGTCGGTATAGCTTTAGATAAACCGAACATCGTTGTTGAGGGTGAGATCTCCCGGGATCTCTTCGTGGATGGCGAGCAGGCTGACAGAGCCTTGGATGCAGCTAAAAAGGTCATCAGCAGGTTCGGCCTAGGCGGGGCACGAATATCTGTCAGAAGCTGCTACAGGACGCATGTAGGCCTCGGCAGCGGGACACAGCTTGCAGTCGCTGTTGGAAAAGCGATCTGCGAGCTGTACGGCCATAAGGCCAGCGTAAGAGAGATCGCATCCGCTGTAAACCGCGGGGGAACGAGCGGAATAGGGGTCGCGGCATTCGAGATGGGCGGTTTCATAATAGACGGTGGGCACACCTTCGGCCCCGGCAAGGAGAAGTGCGACTTCAGGCCATCATCCGCGAGCTCAGGAGTTAGACCACCACCGGTCATCGCGCGCCACGACTTTCCCGAGGACTGGCAGATACTGCTGGCGGTGCCGAATATAGAGAAGGGCGCATACGGCCAGCGCGAGATCGACATATTCAGGGAGTACTGCCCGGTGCCGCTGGCAGAGGTTCAGGAGCTCTGCTACCAGATCATGGTCAGAATGATGCCGTCCGTGATCGAGGGCGATCTGGATACATTTGGTAATGCCGTAAATCGGATACAGCAGCTCGGATTCAAGCGGGTGGAGGTGGAACTGCAGCATCCGCTGGTCAGAAGGCTGATGTCTGAGATGGTAGCAGCTGGGGCTGCTTGCGCCGGACTGAGCTCTTTCGGGCCGACTGTGTATGCGATAACAGATTCCAACATCAGAGATATAGAGTCTGCAGCCAGAGAGGTCATGGGGGAGATCGGGGGAGAGCTTGTTATAACGAGATCCAGGAATCAGGGAGCGAGGATAAGAACCTCCTGATAAGAATAGGAACAAGAGTGTGCAGACTCCGGTCTTGAGGCCGGAGGATAAGTCATATGGCGCTGAAATTAGATCTCCGGTAGAAGCCGGACGGAGGATTTGAGATGAGATCTTTGCTTGAGAGGCTCAGCAACGCCCACGGAGTTTCTGGGCGAGAGGGAAGCGTGATGGAGATCATAAAGGATGAGATCACCCCATACGTGGATGATGTTCGTCGGGATGCGCTTGGAAATCTCATCGCAACCAGGAGAGGCAAAAGGCCCTCTATTATGATAGCTGCACATGCCGATGAGATAGGGCTGATGGTCAAGTTCGTCGATGAGAAGGGCTTCGTCTACTTCGTGAAGATCGGTGGATGGTTCGACCAGACCCTTCTCAACCAAAGGGTAATACTGCATACAAAGAACGGACCTGTCATCGGCGTCATAGGATCAAAACCGCCGCATGTCATGAAGGAGGAGGACAGGAAGAAGCCTGTCGAGGCAAGGGATATGTTCATAGACGTCGGGGCGAAGGATCAGAACGAGGCTAGGGAGATGGGCGTTCTGCCAGGCGTGCCCATCACAATCGATAGAAGTTTTGCGGCGCTGAAGGGCGAGAGGGTTACTGGAAAGGCCTTCGACAACCGCGCCGGTGTTGTGATGATGATCGAGGCCCTTAAGAGGACGAAGACCGAGTGCATGGTTTATGCAGTGAGCACTGTGATGGAGGAGGTCGGCCTCAAGGGCGCGAAGACATGCGCGTTTGGCCTCGAGCCGGATCTTGCCATAGTCACAGATACAACGATCCCGGGAGATCATCCGGGCATAGAGAAGAAGGACTCGGCGCTCGAGATGGGCAAGGGTCCGGTCGTCACCGTGGTTGATGCATCGGGAAGGGGTCTGATCGCAGGAGAGGATGTGCTTGCATGGCTTGAAGAGACCGCAAGGGAGTTCAATATACCGATTCAGCTGGATGTCTCAGGCGGCGGCACGACCGATGCGACGGCCATACAGCTGACAAAAGATGGCATAAGAACGGGCGTGATAAGCATCGCCACGAGGTACATACACTCGCCCGTGGAGGTTCTGAGCCTCGAGGATCTGGAGAGGGGAGCCGAGCTCATCGCGAGAGCGCTGGAGACCGCTCCGAGGTACTTCAAGATAGAAGCTTAGAAGGCTGGAGTGGATGCCCGCATACCATCCTCGCGATAAAACCGCATCGTATAGCGAGAGTTCGCTCTCTGCAGATACGTAATCCTCGCAAACCGCTCACTTTTTAGATGAGTATTGTGCAATGGTTAGATACTGGTGATCTGGTTTGAAGGCTATTATGATCTCCGGAAGGTCTCTCGCACAAGGCGCAGGCTGTGAGGAGAAGATGGCCCCATCGTATATCAATGAGGTCTCATGCTGCTCTCTTTCAGAGGAGGACTACAGGGCATTAGGGCTTGCAGATGGAGCCAACGTGCTTATAAAAAGCCCCCATGGAAGGGCCGTTCTCAAGGCAAGGGTCGATAACGGTCTTCCGAAAGGAATGGTCTTCATACCCATGGGGCCATGGGCGAACCTGCTGATAGGCACCGAGACGGGGGGATGCGGGATGCCGAACTTCAAGGGGGTTGAGGTAGAGGTGACGCCCACGGATGAGAATGTAGCTGATATTCGCGAGCTGTTCGCCATATCGAGAGGTCGATGATATTGCAGATAGATGATGTTCTATGCACCTTCTGCGGCTGCCTCTGCGATGATCTGCGGGTGGAGGTGAATGATGGTAAGATAGAGAAGGTCAGAGGGGCCTGCAGGCTTGGCGCATCCAAGATCATGGGCCACAGCAGGATAAAATCGCCCATGATACGCGTGGATGGTGTTTTAAAGGAGGTTAGCTACGAGGAGGCGTATAAAAAGGCGGCCGAGATCTTGATCAACTCCCGGCATCCGCTCTTCTACGGCTGGGCCTCGACGACATGCGAGGCTGTTAAAAAGGGCGTGCTGCTGGCTGAAGAGGTGGGCGGGGTGATCGACACAACAGCGAGTGTATGTCACGGCCCATCGATAATAGGCATAGAGGAGAAGGGCATAGTGGGCTCAACGCTCGGCCAGATCAAGAACCGGGCGGATCTGATCGTATTCTGGGGTTGCAACCCTGCGGAGGCCCACCCGCGGCATACTCTGAGATACTCATCAAATGCAAGCGGCAGGTTCGTTCCAGAGGGGAGAAAGGGGAGAAAGGTCCTGGTCGTGGACGTCAGGGAGACGAGAACCGCGAAGAACGCCGACAGGTTCCTGAGAATCGCACCCGGAAGCGACTACGAGATCATATCCGCGCTGAGGATGATAATCGGAGGAAAAGGCGATCGTCTGCAGGATGAGATAGCAGGAGTTCCAAAAAAAGAGCTCGTTGAGATAGCGGATATGATGAAGGGCGCCAGGTTCGGCGCGCTCTTCTTTGGATTGGGGCTGACGCACATCAGGGGGAGGTACAAAAATATCGATAACGCCTTATCCCTCGTGGCAGAGCTCAACAGCCACACGAAGTTTGTCATGATGGAGATGAGGGGTCATTACAACGTGGCCGGTGCGGGGCAGGTGCTCGCCTGGTCCTCAGGCTATCCGATGGCTGTAGATTACGCCAGAGGCTATCCGTACTATAATCCAGGCGAGACGACTAGCTGCGATCTTCTAAGCAGACGTGATGTGGATGCTGCTCTGATCATCGCAGCCGATCCAGCGGCGAATTTTCCAAGGGGCTGTGTGGAGGCCCTTTCAGAGATTCCGGTGATACAGATAGATCCATTCGAGAATCCGACCACTCTCCTCGCAGACGTGGTGATACCGAGCGCGATCGCTGGGATCGAGGCTGAGGGCACGGCTTACCGTATGGATTGTCTCCCTCTTCGTCTTAGGAAGCTCGTCGATACGGAGTACCCGACCGACGAGGAGATACTGCAATCTATTCTCGATAACGTGAGGAGGTTTAAGGATGATAATTAGGGGGGGCATAGTCTACGATCCTGCTAATGGCGTCTTCGGCGAGGAGATGGATATATGCATAGAGAACGGCAGGATCGTGGAGGAAGCCAGAGGAGAGGTGATCGATGCAAAAGGGCTCCTTGTAATGCCGGGCGGGGTGGATGCTCACGCGCACATCGCAGGCCCCAAGCTCAATACAGGCCGCATAATGAGACCTGAGGACTCCAGAATGGGGACCGAGCCGAGGACAAGGGTATGCAGGCCATCGACCGGTTACACCGTGCCGAACTGCTACGCAATAGGATATCGCTATGCAAAGCTCGGCTACACAACCGCCTTCGAGGCCGCGACGCCGATAATAGAGTCGCGACACACGCACGAGGAGCTTGAGGAGATCCCGATTGTTGATAAGGGCGCATTTACGCTTTTCGGTAACAACTGGACCGTCATGGAGTGCGTGCGCGACAACGATCTCGATAAGCTCGCTGCCTATGTTTCATGGGGTCTGAGGGCGTCTCGTGGCTATGCCGTGAAGATCGTGAATCCCGGCGGCGGCGAGGCTTGGGGATTCGGATCGAACGTCAAGAGCATCCACGATCCGGTGCCGCACTTCGATGTCACACCTGCCCAGATAATAAGAGCCCTGGCGGAGGTCAACGAGAGATTGAGACTGCCCCATTCTATACATCTCCACTTCAACAACCTCGGGAGACCCGGAAACTATACGACAGCTATCGAGACGCTGGATCTCCTGAAGGATATCAAGCCGAGCAGGATGAGGCAGATCGTGCATGTGGCTCACATGCAGTTCTCAGCATACGGAGGTAGCGGCTGGAAGGACTTCGAGTCGAAGGCTGCTGATATCGCTGAGTACCTCAATCGCAATAGCCACGCGACAATGGACCTCGGCCAGATAATGTTCGGACCTGCAACGACGATGACCGCGGATGCCCCACTCGAGTATGCGAACGCAAGGATCGGGCACCAGAAATGGTCAAACCATGATATAGAGCTGGAGGAGTCCAGCGGTGTTGTTCCGTGGGTTTACATGCGAAAGATGGCGGTAAATGCCGTGCAGTGGGCCATCGGCCTGGAGCTAGCGCTGCTGACGAAAGATCCGTGGAAGGTGATCTTGACTACGGATCATCCAAATGGAGGTCCTTTCGTGAACTACCCTGATATCATATCGCTTCTGATGAGCAAGGTTAGGAGAGAGGAGGAGATTAAGACCCTTCATGAGGTCGTTAGATCCAGAAGCACATTGCCCACCGTGGATAGGGAGATGGACTGGTCAGAGATAGCGATAATAACCAGGGCCGCACCAGCTAGAATTCTGGGCCTGGAGGATAAAGGCCATCTTGGCATCGGCGCAGATGCGGATGTGTCTGTATATGATATCAGGCCTGAGGATATCGATCCGTCAAAGGATCACGCCAAGGTTAAGGCAGGCCTGTCGAAAGCGAAGTATACAATAAAGAACGGAACAGTCGTTATAAGGGATGGGGAGATCGTAGCATCGCCCTGCGGGAGAACGTACTGGGTTGATGCTCGCGTGCCGGATAGCGATATGGATCGCATGCTTGCGGATCTCAGAGATAAGTTCGAGAAGTACTACAGCATCAGGATGTCCAATTACATGGTACAGGATGCCTATGTTACGAATCCCTTTGTCGTTAAGGCCGGCATCCAGCCGCTGGCGGAGGTGTGATTATGAGGACCATCACCCTGAAGCTTCCTGAGTACCAAGGCGTATCGATAGAGGCTGAGCGCATATCCCCTGATGTGCTTGCGGATCTCTCCATAGATAAGATCTCGGAGATAGAGATATGGCAGGGGAACAGGAGAAGAAAGCTATCAGATCTGTTTGTGATATCTGGCGATCCTGAGCCTGAGAAGCCCGAGAACACCAAGGTGGTGGTTGAGGGCGATCTCTCAAAGGTGAAGCGGCTGGGCGAGAAGATGGCCGCGGGGATCATGGAGATCATCGGAGATGCTGGTATGCACACAGGCAACAGCATGAGCGGCGGCATACTGCATATAAAAGGCGATGCCGGAGACTGGCTTGGCAGGGAGATGCGCGGTGGCAAGATCATCGTCGAGGGCAATGCAGGAAATTACGTGGGCGCAGGATATCGCGGAGAGAGGTGCGGCATGCGCGGTGGGGACATAGTTATAAAGGGAAATGCCGGCGCATTCCTTGGCGAGCATCTTTGCGGCGGCAGCATCGAGGTCATGGGAGATGTCGGAGACTTCCCGGGATGCGCGAATCAGGGAGGGGTTATCCGTATAGGAGGGTATGCGTATCTTCCTGGTGCCGAGATGGTCAAGGGCAGCATAATAGTTAAAAGCGCGCGCGTCCTTCCCAGCTTCGCCTATGAGGGGACCGCGGAGATAGAAGGATCGACTTACAAAAAATATATCGGGGATCTGGTGGAGAATGGAAAAGGCGAGCTGTATGTTGCCTCTGACCAGATCGGTAAATAATAAATCATGTTAGCATATATTGCTTTGAGGTGTCGAGTTGATCGATCGCAGCAGGATCTATGAGATTCTGGACGGATATGAGGTGAAGAACATCAAGATAGGCATGATAGCATCTCATTCCGCCCTTGATGTCGCTGATGGCGCTGTGGAGGAGGGGTTCAGAACTCTGGCCGTCTGCCAGGAGGGACGGGAGAAGACCTATGTGAAGTACTTCCGGGCAGAGAGAACACCGGATGGCAGAATAATCACGGGAATGATAGATGAAGTGGTAGTTTTAAAGAGGTTCAAGGATATTATAGACCAGCAGGATCTGCTTTTGAGAAAGAATGTCCTGTTTGTTCCTAACAGATCATTCACCTCATACTGTGGTATAGATGCCGTTGAGGATGAGTTCGCTGTACCGCTCGTGGGCAGCAGGAATCTGCTCAGATCGGAAGAGCGCGGCGACAAGATGGACTATTACTGGCTCCTAGAGAAGGCGGGTCTGCCATATCCAGAGCAGATAGAACCGGACGAGATCGACTGTCTCGTCATTGTCAAATTACCGCATGCCGTTAAGACCTTGGAGAGGGGTTTCTTCACAGCCGCATCGACCGAGGAGTACTACGAGAAGTCCGAGCTCCTTCTGAAGCAAGGGGTGATTGATAGCGATGGGCTTGAGCTCGCCAGGATCGAGAGGTACATCATAGGACCTGTATTCAACCTGGACTTCTTCTACTCGCCTCTGAGCGAGCGGATTGAGCTTCTTGGCATTGACTGGAGGTTTGAGACCAGCCTCGACGGGCATGTTAGGCTGCCGGCTCCGCAGCAGCTCAGGCTGAACGAAAAGCAGATAAATCCGGAGTATACGGTCTGTGGCCATAACTCAGCAACGCTTCGGGAGTCCTTGCTAGAGAAGGCTTTCGAGCTCGCGGAGAAGTATGTCGCGGCCACAAAGGAGTACTATCCACCTGGAATAATCGGGCCATTCTGCCTCCAGACCTGTGTGGACAAGGATCTGAATTTCTACATCTACGATGTCGCGCCACGCATAGGCGGAGGAACAAACGTTCATATGGCTCTCGGCCATCCCTACGGAAATGCGCTCTGGCGGACGAATATGTCCACGGGAAGGAGATTGGCCAGAGAGGTGAAGCTTGCAATAGAGAGTGATTCTTTGAGGAAGATAGTGACTTGACGGGGGTCGAACCTTGCTCGAGCCGGAAGACGGAGAGCATCCTCGGAGGCTCAGAAGGACGCTGGAGAAGCTCGCCAAGGAGGGTGAGAGTACCCTCTTTGTATATCCAGCGCTTCTCGAGAGGTACTGTGACAGAAACACACTGGCACTCGCAAGGATCGGCGGGGATCTCAAGATCTCGAGCTGGGTTGTTGTTACAGATAAGTGTCTGCACTTTGTGAGAGCTGGTATACTCTGGGACAGCGTCCGGAGTATACCGCTTGAGAGCATAACAGATATCGAGTACGTCGATGAGTTTCACACGAACACCATCAAGGTCAGAGTCGGAGAGCTCTCAGAGAACATAGTCTTCTACGATGAGCTTGAGGGAATACGCTTCTACAAGTACATGAAGTTCGAGCGATGGAAGAACGCATCTATGTCATCGCCCACTGCCTCCTCAACCCACTCCTCAGGGTGAAGGGTCTCAGGCAGCCGGTGCTCTCTCAGAAGGGCCCAATGATACAGCTTCCCTGTCCCGAGGCGATTTATCTGGGGCTGGACAGGTGGGCTGTTACCAAGAACCAACTAGATATCCCAGCGTACAGAAGGTTTTGCAGGGAGGTCATGCTGCCATTCTTAGACACGATCGAGATGCTCTCAAGAGATCACAAAATAGCTGTTGTGGGTGTGGCGGAGAGCCCGAGCTGTGGCGTCTTCAAAACAACCGTGGGCTATGAGGGCGGCAGGATAAAGGCCTCTGAGCACCAGGTCGTATCTGGCATGGGCATCTTCATGGAGGAGCTGAAGAGCTCGATGGCGAGCAGGGGGATAAGAGCAGAATGGCATGAGGCGGAATGCAAAGACTGAGACAGCATCTAAGAAAATAGAACTTCTCAAACAGATACCATTAAGACACAGGGGCCGATTTGATTAAATCAGTTCTAACGCTACAGAAAGTAGAACTTCTCAAATAGATACCATTGGTCGTCAGTTAAGGGAATTATGTAAATATATACATAGTATTTATCAATTTGAGATTCTCGGTAGTAGAGTATTCAGAGGAAATTGCTACTGGGCTCAGATGCCAGGTACAGAATGAAGGTTATGATAAACGTTGCAACTCGATTTTATAAGCGGTGCCTTAACAAGACGAATGAAACAGATACAGCTCCGGCGATTTTCAGTATTATCGGCCCTTGGCCGATCGAAAATTCAAATTTTCTCGATAATCGGTAGGCACCGGTTGAGTCTGAACTAAGAGCCGCATCCTACCAGTATGCTTCCTTAAAACCGTATTCCCCTATGAGGGGCACAAAGATTACACCCATTGCTCTCTCGACTTTGAGATCGTGGTCTTTGGTCACGACGAGAAGATCCTGCGAGTAGGAGCCGACCGGTATGACCATTCTGCCTCCTTGCTTCAGCTGCTCCTTGAGCGGCTCTGGTATATCAGGCGCGGATGCTGCAACGCTTATCCTGTCGTACGGCGCCTGGTCCTTGTATCCCAGAGTCCCATCGCCAAGGATCATGGTCACGTTCTTGTAACCGGTCCTCTCCAGGTTCCTTCTTGCAAGATCGACGAGCTCAGGAATCCGCTCGACGGAATACACATGGCCTGAGGGGCCGATGAGCTCTGCCATCACTGCTGCATGATATCCGCAACCTCCACCAACTTCAAGCACCTTCATCCCCTCACGTAGATCAAGAATATCACACATCATAGCGACCATGTGAGGTGCGGATATCGTCTGTCCGTAGCCTATCGGAAGAGGGCGATCCTCATAGGCAAGCGGCCTGAGCTCATCGGCGACGAACTCCTCTCTGGGCACTCTGGCCATGGCCTCGACAACCCTCTCGCTCACATAGTTTCTCAGGCTCTCTATGAGCTTCTCCTTCCTCAAAGCTGCCTCCCCCATACCCGCACGATGTTTCTGGCCTCGGCGCTCTCCGGAAATCTGCCATCCCGGCTCTTGATCTTCGTTATCTTGTATCTCAGGCCATCAACCTCTCTGAGATCGCCAACCGCAAAAACCTCATCGCCCTTCGTCTCAATTCTGAACGATCTCGTCCTGCCGGCTCTGTAAACGGAGATCTTCACCACGACCTCGTCTATGGCTCTTGCCCAGACAGTTCTCACCTCATTTGCAAGCGCGTGATCCACCCTCCGATCGGTCTCCAGGGATGTAATCTCCGCAACAACGATATCGTTCTTCCCGTCATCGACTATGATCTCAGAGCCGATTGATAACATATCATTGTATGGAACGCTTATTCGATAAACTCGTGTCGTCGGGCCGGCGCTGACGATCACCTTCAGAACAGTCCTTTTAACAGGATGTTGAGGCACTGCTGCATGCACAGTGCCGCAGATCTCGCATCTCACCACCAAATCCCTGCCCGCATGTAAAACAGTATGCTCAGTGACAGATTCGCAGGCAGGGCATGTTATGTTGCTTTCCATGGTTCTAGGTTTAGATGTATAATGCTACAAAAATATGACTCTCGTCATTGGGGATGCGTCTGAATCGAGATGAATCAAAAGCATGAGATGCTTTGATATTTAAATGCCTCCGAACCAAGAACCATTTTCATTCCCATAGGCGACCCTCGGTCATGAGCGTTTTTCGATCCGAATATCACTTCGGCCAGCTCCGTGGAAGATTGCATGAGAAAATGATATACACCAAAAATCTGTTTACATGATATGGAACGCAAACCAAACCGTCTTCTGGGGGAATCAAGCCCCTACCTGCGTCAGCACGCATACAATCCCGTGGACTGGTATCCATGGTCGGATGAGGCCTTCGATCGGGCGAGGGCCGAGGACAAACCGATATTTCTCTCCATCGGATACTCTACATGCCACTGGTGCCATGTCATGGCCAGGGAGTCCTTTGAGGATGAGAAGGTCGCTGAGATGCTCAACAGGGCCTTCATCTGCATCAAGGTCGACAGAGAGGAGAGGCCCGATATCGATAGCATTTACATGGAGGCATCGCAGCTGATGACTGGCAGGGGCGGCTGGCCTCTGACGATCATAATGACCCCTGATGGCATACCATTCTTCGCCGCGACCTATATCCCGAAGGAGGGGCGGCTTGGTATGATGGGCCTGCTGGAGCTCATCCCCACGGTGGAGGATATCTGGAGGGATCGAAGATTTGAGCTGGTATCTCTCGGATCTAAGGTTCTGGATGCCATCAGAAAGAGGGAGTCGATAGGAAGGGCACCTAACGAGACCGCGATTCAACAGGCATTCCTCGATCTCTCACGCATCTTCGACTGGACGCACGGTGGCTTCGGCAGAGCGCCGAAGTTCCCTCTGGCACATAACATCATCTTCCTGCTGAGATACTGGAACCGGACGGGTGATGCTGATGCGCTCAGGATGGCGGAGCTCACACTGAGGGAGATGCGCTCTGGTGGCATATACGATCAGCTCGGCTACGGTTTCCATCGATACTCCACGGACGCGAGCTGGGGTGTGCCGCACTTCGAGAAGATGCTCTACGATCAGGCCCTGATATCGATAGCCTATCTTGAGGCTCATCAAGCCACAGGAAATGAGGATTACGCGATCGTGGCAGAGGAGATACTTGATTTTGTTGCAAGAGATCTCAGATCGGAGGAGGGCGCATTCTACTCAGCCCTAGACGCTGATAGCGATGGGGTCGAGGGTGGTTACTATCTCTGGAGCCTGGATCAGATTAGAGCTGCTTTAAGCAATGATATGATTGCAGCTCTGCAGATCTACTCATTGGAGCCGGCGGGCGAAAACAAAGAGATGTACACGCTTAGAATCTCTCCGAAGGGGAGCCTGAGAGATCACAAGGAAAAGGCAGAGCGGATACGGAGAAAGCTCCTGGAGGAGAGGTCGCTGAGAGCGAGGCCATTCAGGGATGAGAAGATCCTGGCCGACTGGAATGGCTTGATGATAGCCGCATTTTCGAGAGGCGCTCAGGTTCTGGGAGATGATGCGAATAAATACATCGCCATAGCATCGAAGGCGGCGGATTTCGTGATGGAGAATATGCATAGAGATGGAAAGCTCATACACTCTCATAAGGGCCGGAGCGTCTCGATCCTGGATGATTATGCATTCTACATCTGGGGCCTGGTAGAGCTTTATCAGGCCGGATTCGATGGGAGATATCTGGAGATGGCCGAGGTTCTGTGCGATGAGATGATAGATCATTTCATGAATAAAGAGGGCGGCTTCTACCAGACGGTGGAAGGCGATATCCTGCGAATAAAGGAGATCCGTGATGGTGCGATCCCATGTGGCAACTCCATAGCTCTCATGGACCTTCTCCTTCTCGGGAGGATTCTGGGCCGCCCTGATCTGGAGAAGTTAGCGCATCATGCTTTTGAGCATCTCCATATAGATTCGCCACTGGCGCACATCGGTCTTCTCATCTCGTTGGACCTCGCGCTCGGCACATCATATGAGGTTGTCCTGGCAGGAGACCTCGATGCTCCTGATCTCAGGGGGATGCTGCGAAAGCTCTGGTCTGTTTATGCCCCTCGGAAGGTTGTGGTCCTGGGCGGGCGCACTACTCCAAAGTGGGCTGTGGATCTCAAGCCAGTTGACGGGCGAGCCACAGCTTATGTCTGCAAAGGGTTTGCATGCGATCTTCCCGTAACAGATGGGGATAAGATGGTGGAGCTACTCGATGTGAGGATGAAAGAACAAGAGTGACCCCATCTCCTGCCTGAAGGCCGGCGTCTTCAGGCACACGCCCTCCAACTTGCAAGTGACCTCCTCCCCACAGCAAGCTGTGGTGCATCCTGAGCTCCGACTCTGTCGATCCGGTTATCCGTTTTGCATAGCTGGCGGGCTCGCTTCATTATATCCCAACCGCAGCGAGCTGCGGGGTATTCTAATAAAATAAAAATGCATAGACTCACTGCTGAATGCGGGTTATCTCAGTATTCGTCGAAATCTCCTTCATCTTTTTAGGAGGAATTCCACAGCTTCTCTAGCCTTTTCTAGTGTATCATTATTTATCTTCGCTACTATCGTCTTTTTCCCGGATTCTATCCGATTAAGGATCAGGTGTTTCTGACATGCAGAAGCGGTAAAGGTCCAAATTTCTGGCCTCAGCGCTTATCCGAACAGGTCCCAAAGATTGAACGCAAAACCAACCCGCTTATAAAAAAGACAATCCGTCTGTCGTAGGTCATTTATGGCTGTGGAGAGAGCTTAATAGCAATGTCTAGCACTTTAAGTGTTTTATTTCTGAATTTGATCCTTCACTTGATGTTTAAAGCCGTTTTTACGTCCGGAGATATTGGCGTTTGGGAAAATCACCTAAAAGACCTTTGTGTATCGAGATATGACTTCCTTTAAGCAGCGCGCGTGAAAAGAATCCCGTCTCCATCATATAAATTCTTCAGTAGTCATAAATCAAAAACCGATATGCATAGATGCGGGGGACGGGATTCGAACCCGCGAACACCTACGTGACAGGACCCTCAATCCTGCGCCTTTGACCATGCTTGGCAACCCCCGCATGCTTTTTGTACAACAGACTTGCGCCTACAATTTAAAGCCCTCGCCTCAGGATATCGAGGCGAGGGTATCTTGGAGCAAGAGAGCCTTCTTTTTAAGCTCCTCTGCAGCCATCCGAACTAGATCCTTCGCATTTATAGATCCATCGCTCTCTATGTTCATTATGAACGCATCCTCTAGCGGTACAACAGAGATGGCGCGTATATCGCATTCTTCGACACAGAGATTGCAGAGAGAGCATGCGACTGGATCAGTAACTTTAACGCAATCGTTCTCATCGAGGACTAGCACGCCACGCGGGCATGCTTTCACGCATTTTCCACAGCCGTTGCACCCGCTGATCTCTATTGATGGCAGGTTCTTGTAGCCGCAGAGCGTGCCCGCCTGCCATTTTGCATGCTCTTTGCCACTGCGAAGCGTCGCAAAGCCCTCGATAACAAGCTTCTCACCCTCTCCCAGGACCACTATGGGTATGTTATCGAATACAGGTCTGACGCTCTGCTCGCTGAATACTATATCCCTGGAGTAAACGGTTCGTGGCCCTTCAGCACTCACCATGAAATCCAGCCTGCAGCCCGGACAGCCAACACCGCCACACTGGCATTCATCCGGTGTCGAATATACGCTGAGGTCATCTGCTTTTATAGGTATCAGCCCTAGCCGGAGAGCCAGTTGCTCATCGAAGAGGACAGAGGTGTTCTCGTATATAGCTATCTCGTCGATCGCAAGCTTTGGAACCTCCGCTAGACAAGATCGCCTTATCGCGTTAGCGAAGGCTGGTGTCACGCCGGCGAGGAGAAACCTGATTCTCTCGTCCCTCAGCTCAATAAGCTCTACATTCAAGGCTCATGCACCACTAGACCCTTCTGCCCCTCTTACCGCCCTTTGGCTTGGTGCCATCATGCGGGATTGGAGTGGCGTCCTCTATCCTGCCGATCCTCAAACCTGCTCGGGCCAAGGCCCTTATCGCAGCTTGTGCTCCCGGCCCAGGAGATCTCTGCTTGTTTCCGCCCGGTGCTCTTACCTTTACATGAACACCAACCACACCCTTTGCCTTCGCCTGCTCAGCCACCTGCATCGCCATCTGCATCGCTGTATACGGAGAACTCTCGTCTCTGGCGGCCTTTACAACCATGCCACCTGAGATCTTGGCTATCGTCTCCGCTCCTGTGAGATCTGTTATCGTGATCAAAGTGTTGTTGAATGATGAGTATATGTGGGCGATCGCCCATTTTCCTTCAGTCATGTCGATCCACCGGTCCTAGCAACTATCTTCGTAGATCTCTCGGGGTGACCCTCTTTTGCAAGCGGAGAGCCCATGTAATAGTCAATTGTCATCTCATCCCCTCTCTTGACTAGATAACTTGGCACGGTTACCCTTTGTCCTTTAACCTGAATATGGCCGTGGGTGATGAACTGCCTCGCCTGCCTTATGGTATTCGCGAGACCCTGTCTGTATACCTGCGTTTGCAACCGCCTCTCCAGGATATCTGTTATCTTAAGCGAGAGTATCGCATCTAGATCTGCCCCATCCTTTAATATGCCGAATCTCGATAGCCTCTCAATTATGGCAGCAGCCTCAGTATCAGCTCTCTCTTCGCCACGCGCCTTTGACGCCAAAAGCATCCTTCCGACGCGCCTGTATTTCCTAAGAATGCTCTCCGCCTTCCACAATTCTCGTTTGTTTCTGAGCCCATATGTCTTTATGAGCTCGACCTCCTCAGCCATCCTGCTGGCTTCCCATGGCTTCCGAGGCCTCTCATACGTCTTGTGACTTTTGCCAGGATATCCCATGAAATCACCTACTCGGATCAACTCTTAGCAGTCTGCGACTTCTTCTTGGTAACTCCAACCGTCGCGCCTGTTCTTCCGGTCGATCTAGTCCTCTGACCCCTCACCCTCAATCCAAGCTCATGCCTTATGCCCTTATAGCTCCTGGCTTTCTTCATGAGATCCAGATCCTCGCGAAGCGCTGTGACCACATCAGTTCCCATCACATGCCTGTCGATGCCCAGTAGTATGTCCTTCCTGCGGTTCATCATCCAAGCGGGAATGTTCTCGCTCGCGCTCTCTATCACTTTCTTCAGGGCATCTATCTGCTCCTCTGGCAGCTTTCCCAGAGTTGCATAAGGGTCAACGCCTGCCTTGATGGCGAATACTCTGGCCAATCTCCTACCAACACCTTTTATGCCTGTAAGGGCCATCTGGACCTGCTTCTTGCCATCCAGATCGGTATTGTAAATGCGAACTATGTGCCTCAGCTCGACTGAGCTGCCCGTATCAGCTTCTTTCTTATCCATTTTAAACTACTCCTCCAGAACGCCTGAGCTCCTTAGCGGAACCCACTCTGGAGCAGCCCCGGATCCAAATCCGACGCCGCCCATTTACCTCTTGGGCGATTATTGCAAATCCAATGCGAAGATTCGCTCCTGCTACATAAGATTATCGTTATTTACAGCGGACTGTATAGTCCCGAAACCTTTGGCCTTATATAGTCATCCCGAGTGCATGGGAACCTGTCCGAATAAGGATCAAGCGTTTCTGACATGCAGAAGCGATAAAGGTCCAAATTTCAGTGGCGTACTCAGATTACCGAATAGCGCTAACCGGTGAACTGATAGCTCTCTGGCAGGAAATAAATCCCTTGCATTCGATTCTAGTGACGATTTTCAGTAGAGCGAGTACACGACCCAAATTTCTGGCCTCATCGCTTATCCGGACAGGCCCTTCACTGAAATATGTTGGCGGTAGAGATCGACGCTAGGCACACCACGATTAATTTTATATAAATAACAAAAATATATGTTTTCTTTCTCCCGACTCGCAAATAACAGAGTAGATCAAAGCTGCTAGCACTGGCGGATCTCACTCCGAACCGGTCTCTTTCAGTATCCTAGCAGCCTTCTCGCGCCACTCCGCTATCTCTTTCATCGTCATAACATCGATGGATCCGCCCTGGAAGCCGCCGCTCTCTCCGACCTTCTCCTCCATCCACCCCTCTATCTCGAGATAGGCATCTCTAAGAGAGGCCAGAACCTCTTGATCCGCATCCCATAGCCCGCGTTGATGAGCCTCGAGAAGCCTTCTTCCTATCTCCTCCAGCGCCCAGGGATTGTTCTCCTCGAAGAACCTGCGCATCTCGGCATCTAAAACAAAGCTCTTAGCGATATCATCGAATATCCAGTCGTCAACCTCTCTGGTCGTGGCCTCCCAGCCGTAGACCCTTCCGATCCTCTTGGATATGTCGCCTGCGCCTTTGTAGCCGTGACGCTTCATCCCCTCAATCCACTTCGGATTCAGGAGCTTGCTTCTCACAACCCTCCTTATCTCATCGGCCAGGCTTCTTATATCCACCTTCTCGGTATCCCTCGTGTCTCCGTAGTAGGTGGAGATCTTGTGACCGGATAAGGTCTCGGCTGCGTTTGTTAAGCCGCCATATGTTCCGAAGTAGCAGCAACAGCCCAGCAGATCGTACTCATCTGTGACAGTCTTGTTGAAGGCGACATCCACCCTCTTGAGCTGCTCTTTGAGCGATTGAATCGCTACCTCTCCGAAGAGGCCCTTTCCATAGGCATAGCTGTTCCACTGCAGGAACACATCAGACAGATCCTTCTCATCCTTCCATGCAGATGCATATACCGCGAGATTCACCCCGCTCCCGTAGGTCCCCGGAGGACTTGAGAAGATCCTGTGGGCTCTTTTGTCGTTTCCTTCGATCATATGCTTCTTGATATAATTCATCTCCGGCGGCTCATCCAGCGATGCAACCTCCTGTATCGCAGAATCGAGAAGCTCTATACATCCCATGAAGCAGTCTCTCGTGATTCCGGAGACGCGAACTGTCAGATCTATTCTCGGCCTCTTGAGAGTCTCGAGAGGTATTATTCTGTAGCCTGTGACCTTTCCGCCTCTCCAGGTGGGCTCGACCCCTATCAGGTAGAGCATCTGGGCCAGCTGCTCTCCATCGGACCACATTATATCGCTGGCCATCCAGTACATTGCAACGTTCTCGGGCCATCTCCCATTCTCGCTCCTGTATTTCTCCAGCAGCTTATCGGCAAGCTGTCTACCGATTAGAGACGCGGCCTGTGTCGGAATATTCGTCGGATCCAGGGAGTAGAGATTCCTGCCCGTCGGCAGCACCTCCGGTTTTCCTCTTGTTATGAGCCCGGATGGTCCTGGTTGAACAAAACCACCATCTAATGCGTGCATGAGGTTTTTCATCTCATCAGAGGCGCTTATTCTTCGAGATATATCCTGGACGAGCTCGTTTATACCAGATTCGACGCTTTCTCCATTCAGCGCGGCTCTAACAGTATCTTTCAAATCATCCGAGCTTCGCACCAGCGGTTTGAGGATTGCGCCGATCATCTCCACCCTTCTCTCGCCAGACGGGATCTCGCCGAAGATGTGCATGCCATCCGGTATGTACGAGCTGTAAATCTCAGAGAGCTTCCCGTGTGCTCTCTCTATGACCTCCTCGAAGTCGACCTTCTCGTCATCGATACCGAGTTCCTCTTTCAGTTTGCATCTATCCAGAAGCTCCATGATTATGTGCTTCAGGGCGTGACGTCTGCTCGAGCTCTCTGCGCGCCTGTACTCCGAGATCCTGTCATCCAGCTCCTTAAGATCTCCGTAAAGCCCGGCAGCTATCATAACCGTCTGCATGTGATCGACGGTTACAGCATAGCTCCTGCGCTTTGCTATCGTCCCTTCAGGCGGGTTGTCTGAGTTGTAGATGTACAGATGCGGAATATCGCCTATGGCTATATCCGGTAGGCATGCATCTGAAAGCGCTACAGATTTGCCTGGCAGGAACTCCAGATTCCCATGTGTCCCGACATGGACTATAACATCAGCACCGAAGCCCCTCTCCAAGTATCTGTATGTCGCGAGATACTGATGGGGTGGAGGTATCTCAGGGTCGTGAAGAATTCTGCACGCCTGACCATCGCATCTGGCTCCGGCGCACCCCCTCTTAGGCTGAACACAGACAACGACATTTCCGTATCTCCTGCCGGTCACGACGATCTTCCCCTCGTAGACCATAGGAGGCTGAAGACCATCCTTGAACTCGCCTGGAGGCCTGCCCCACGCCTGACAGATCTTCTGCCTGCTCTCCTCAGGGAGCTCCTGGAACCATCTCATGTAATCCTCAAGATCGATAAGCTCAAGGGCACCGCCCTTGCTGACGATCTCCCCTACCGTCGTCCATCTGAACTCGGATATCGCCTTATGCTCCAGAATATCATTTATGAGATCCTTCCCGTTCCTCGGAAACGAATCGAGAGTGTAGCCGATCTCTTCAAGCCGCGCCATTATCCGCGCTAAACTTTCCAGCGAATCCAAATGCGCAGCAGCTCCAACTGTAGCCTCGACAGAGGCGCAGGGACTGTTGTGGAGTATGAACGCGATCCTTCTCTCAGATCTCGGCTTCGATCTGAGCCTTATCCAGCCTCTGATCCGTCTGATCAGTCGCTCCACCCGCTCCTCGATGGGTATGTGAATCTCCACAACATCCCCCCACATCTCCTCTTTTTTTGCGACCCCTATAGGGATGTTATCTATGAGCCCCTCAAACTCTGGAAGAGCGACGGACCAGCCGATCTCGCTCGGATCCATCCCTTTTATATCCTCTCTCCATTCATCCTCGCTCTTGTGGTAGAGGGTCAGAGGATGTATAACAGGTACGTCTATATCAATCAGGGAATTTATTGAGACCTCAACGCTTCCGGCGTGGAACACCGATTGGAGATTGATTATCAGATCCACGCGGCCTGAGAAGAACTCCTTCGCCACCTCAGCTATAGGCTTTGCATCTCCTTCTTTCGATCCGACATTTCCGAGCCCGAATGCCGCTATCACATTGAACTCGCGCTCCAGGGATCTTATAAGACGATTTACTATCTCTAGATCTCCATTGGCCCAGTAGGTCCTGAAAAAGAGTATGCCCACAGTGTGCTCATGCTTAAAAGGCCTCCAGTTGAGATAATCATCGATAGAGCTGAAAGCCCTCTCCGCGTCCGGATGGTATATGCCCTGCCAGAGCGTCTCAACAGGCTCTTTATATGAGAGATCCAAGCCGAGGACCTCTCTGCCTATGTATAGCAGCATGTTCTTGATGTTTTCAAGCCCGCCGCAGACCACATAGGCGTTAACTGTGGCCACGACCTTCTGAGATACACCGCGGGAGAACGACCAGAGGGCAGGGTCGAAGCCAAACGATATGACGGGTTTGCCTGGAACGATGAGATCATCAAACCGCCCGTCATGCATCGGATGTACGAGGATGACATCTGCGTCCTGCATCGATCTCTTGCATTCCTCCATGACGTTTGTATCCGAAAGATCCTGGACAGACCAGGCCTTGAGATCCATGCCGAGCATGCTGGCAGCCTGGACGAGAAGCGCTTTATCGCTGGCCCATGTCAGCGCTCTCAGTCGCATGCCATCCCCCCGTTGAGCGATCTCAGCGGTATCACGAAAGGCCGTTCGAGCTGCATGACCGCTGCTTCTACGCTGTAGACGTCCCTTATCATCTCAGGGGTCAGAAGCGAAGCGGGCTCTCCGGCCGCCCAGATCTTGCCGTTCTTGAGAACCGCCAGCTTATCGACGAATCTAGCTGCGAGATTGAGGTCGTGGAGTGCCATCACAGCGGATATCTTTCTCTTGCTGACCATCTCCCTGATTATCTCCATAACCTCGAGCTGATGCTTCATATCCAGATTCGATGTCGGCTCGTCGAGAAGCAAAACAGCCGGCTCCTGGGCCAGGGCGCGAGCAATCAGCACCTTCTGCCTCTGGCCACCGCTCAGCTGGCCGAACTCCCGCATCGCAAGCTCCTCGAGATGCAGGAGCTCTATCACCTCTATAACGATATCGAGATCTTTCTCCGACACCCTCCAGTTGATATGCGGTCTACGCCCCATCAGGATGGTCTCGAATACGGTGCTGCCCATCATCCCGCTTCCGGACTGCGGAACATATCCGATCTGCTTAGCGATATCAGATCTGCTCAAAGAAGCTAGATCCATGCTGTCGAGAAGTATACTCCCTTTGGGCTTCAGAATTCTGTCTATACATTTTATCAATGTAGTCTTGCCTGAGCCGTTTGGCCCAACCAATCCGAGTATCTCGGAATCTCCGACCGCGAGGTTCAGGTTATCCAGAATGAGGGATGATCCGTAGCTGAATGAGACATCTTTTATGGTAATCTTCACCAAAACTCTTTCCTCCTTTTCAGGAACAGGTATACGAAGAAAGGAACTCCCAGGAATGAGGTCATTATACCAACAGGCAGTATGACAGGTGCCAGGATGGTCCTTGCGAGTGTGTCAGCACTAACAAGAATCAGCGCGCCCATCAGGGCAGAGCCGGGGAGGAGAAACCTGTGATCTCCGCCTATGACCATTCTCGTCATATGTGGGGCTACGAGGCCGATGAACCCGATGGTTCCGGTAAAGCATATAACGCCTGCTGTTATGAGAGACGCAAGAATCATAGAGACGACACGTATGCGCTCGACATTAACCCCGAGACTCTTCGCGGTCTCGTCGCCGGCACCTATGGCGTTTATGTCCCACGACTTGATGAGCAGGTAGGGCAAACATATCAGTATCACCAATGCAGATGCATATACTCTATCCCAGCTCGAGCGTCCGAGCGAGCCCATCATCCAGAATACGACCTCCTGAACCTGCTCTGCCCTGCCAACGTACTGAAGAAATGATGTCATGGCGGAGAAGAAGTACATGATAGCTATCCCCGCCAGTATCATGGTCTCAGGCGTTATTCCTTTGTATTTTGCAAGACCGTAGACCGCAAATGTTGCTAAAAGTGTGAAAACGAACGCATTCCCTATTATGAGCCACTCGCCGCCTGCGAAGCCGGCGCCGAGGATGATAGCGAGCGCTGCTCCGAAGCTCGCAGCCGATGATATGCCCAAAGTAAAGGGACTTGCGAGCGGGTTCTTCAGTATCCCCTGCATCACAGCACCCGCTATACCCAGTCCAGCTCCGGCAACTATTCCCATCATGATCCTGTGGAGCCTCAGCCCCCAGACGATGGTGTCAGCGAACCAGGTAGTCTCAAAATACTGAGGGAACACCCTCGCGAGAATCGCGCTGTAGACCTCCCAGACCGTGAGTTTTGCGGAGCCCAGGGTAGCGGATAACCCCGCGACTAATACTATCGCGAAGGAGATGGCTGCCAGGAAGAGCAGCTTTCTCCCCACGAACTCCGTGTACCTCTCCTTCAGCGATGTTGTTCCCTGCTCGATACTCGTCTCGTATCCCATAGCAAGATATCCGCCCTATAGCTCTGGATACACGAAGATCCTATCCTCTGGGTAATCGACCCCCAGGAACTGGAGATATTCTCCGTAAACGCTCTCAGGATCCAGAACCACCTCTGGATGCAGGATCTTTGCGAGATACGTTAGCCCTACAACATCATCCAAGCCTGCCATTATCTCCCAGTTAACCACGTAGACCTTATCGTTCTTGACAGCGCTTATGCTCGCTGCCCCGCTCCGTCCGAGGATCTCGTTGAGCGTCGTCTCGAGGTTCACAGAATCGGCCGATGGAGGCTTCTCCCATCCCAGCTGGCTGGATGTAGATCTCTTTATGATGACATCCGGGTTCTTTGATATGACCCATTCCCATCCTATCTTGGGGTAAGCATCTTTCAGATCCTTTGCTATGCTGTAGCCCCTGGCCATCGAAACAAGCTGAGCTGCGCCCGAGCCGGTGCCCATAGTTGTAAGCTCTCCGCCCTTCGAGCTCCACTCGATGTAGACCTTTGGCACGTTTTTGCCAGCAACTGCATTCTCCACGTCCGCCCTTTTCTCCTCATACCACGCTATGAATCTCCGGGCCTCGTCCTCCTTTCCCAGGATCTTGCCGAGAAGCTCTATCTCACGTGTCATGTTCTCGGGCTTGTAGAAGTCCAGACCGATCGCTGTTATACCAAAGGGCTCCAGCTTCTTAGCGATCTCCACTATGCCATACGGCTTATCCGGATATGTGTAACTTATCACGATTATATCGGGCTTAATGGCATCGCCGCTCTTAGCTATCTCCCCAATCATCTCGTAATCCGGTTCATTCCACTTCCCCACGCTCTGCTTGCCCTTTAGCTTTGGGAAGTAGTAGGCCTTGTTCTTCACGCTATCTGATATCCCGACTATCTTGTCGGCAGCGCCTAAGACCGTCACAGCCTCCGCAGCATCAGAGTTCAGAACTATGATCCTCTCCACAGGCATCTCTATTGTTACCTCTCGCCCCGCAGAGTCCGTTATCGTCATGGGATACTCGGCGCTTGCACAGCTAACCAAGACGATTAACGGGATTAGCGCTATACAAATAATCCGCTTTATCATACAGATATCCCTTCTATCTGCCATTAATAGCATTTGGGGCAAGATGAGATGTGTTAATTAATAAATATTTCGAAATGGGTATGACGAATTCTGCAATAAACTTCTACTCACGAGCTTGAATTAATATTACCAGAAGAAATGAGTGAAGATCGGATGATTTTGGTTGCCAGAGAATTGTGAACTCGGCTCTTCAGGCCGGAGATGAGGTTATCTCTTGGAATGCTGATATAACCCTCTCAAGATCTGCTCTTGAAATGAGGTACGTGCTCAGCTTGAACTGTCTCGTGAGGCCGGGCTTTATACCGCAGATCCCTCTCTTTTTCAGCTCGTGGTAGAGGAAGAACCTTCCCTTCTTTGCGTTCTTCGAGATCTCGTAGAGTCTTTCTGATTTGAAGAACATCAGATCGTGGTTGTGTGGCTTCTCGCCCTGCTGCTCTATGCCCATCTCCTCCAACCTCGACGAGAACCATCTGGCCTTCTCGACCTCCTCATCCCAACTTCCGATTCGTTCCACGACATGCTTAAAGCTGGCCATCATCGTGAGAAGCCCCGCGCCACGAACCGTGCACCCTAGGAGCTCGACCTCCTTGTTCTTTTTAAGCTTTGAAGGTCTGAATATGAGATCTGCATACTCCTGCTTCGCACCTATGACTCCTATGGGTCCGCATGATGCCATCGATTTGTGGCCGCTGCCCACCACGATGTCTGCGCCGAGATCGCGGGCGCTCACAGGCATTCTTCCTATAGAGTAGGCTCCATTAAGCAGGAGCGGTACGCCCTCTTCGTGGCAGATCTTCGCAACCCTCTTCGCATCGACGAGATTTCCGTAGTTGCCATCGGGATACGTGAGGACCGCTAGGCTCACCCTGTAGCCCTGATCTGTGTTCTCCCGTATAGCATCTCTGTAACCATCCGGGTCTACCACATACCTCGGCTCTCCGCTGCTGGGCACAAAGGAGATCTCGAGGCCCGCGCGCTCAGCTGCGAGGATCGTTGTGTAATGAGCATTTCCATCTACCACAATACAGTCACCCATGTCGCAGAGCGAATGCATGGCCGCGTACATACCCTCTCTGGCGCCATGGGTTATGCGCACCTCATCGATCTCGAGAAACTCGGGGAGGACATCGTGCACGAACTCATCCACAGGCGGATTTTTGACCCTGTCGAGCCTGCCGTCGCAGAAATCGCAAACTGAGTAGCCATCACCCCATTCAACGAGTGCTTCTTTGGCCTCTGGAGTGAGTATTCCGCCACGCTGGAGGGGATCGAGGTTTATCTCAGAGACGCCCCTCTTCAGACAGAGAAACTTATCGAGCCTATTTATGTTTAAGGGCATCAGCTCTCTACTATATGGCCTCGAAGATAATCCTTTCCCTTTTCCCGCTGAATCTCAGTTGATCCGCTCTTTCTCCGATACAAGCGGAATTTAGACAGACTTCGTCTTGATCTCCGCTCAACGATATATTTTGGCCGTAACATACAGTTTTCGATATCAGCAGTAGGGTGCGCTTCAGCTCCGGCATGAAGACCGAGGTCTTCGCTACCCCCATCTCTGTAAGAACGGAACACTCATCCGAGCGTCATCGATGCGCCTCTGAGCCTCTCAGAGTCAAATGCCGCTGGAATCAAAAGCGCTACCGCCGACGTCCTCTGCTGCTTTTCTCTCCCGCTCCTCTTTGCTAAGTGGCTGGTATATCTTTTTATATTTCTCGCCCCGCTCGTCCCTCCTCCACTCCTCAAGCTTTCTATCCAGCGCCTCGAACATGTACTCTTCAGCCTGCTTTATGGTATCGAGATCTCCGCGCAGTACGAGTATCTCCCTTTCATCGACCTCTCCTATCACATCGACCTTAGCACGCCTCTTGACAAGATCGACCTCGAACTTCTCAACAAGCTCTCTTATAACGCTTACAGGGATGCCCGGAGGTATGGCAAGATCATAAAGCCCCTCCAGGTCCTTTTTCTCGTCCTCTGACATAACCAAGACCTCTCTTAAAGTTGGGAGATCGATGGATTTAACGGTGTCGAGATGAGAGGTATCTGGGAGCGTAGAGATACCCAAAATACGTGCATATCTCGTACGCAATTTACGCAGGAGCGGAGTGACAGAGCGAGGAGACCGCGTTCTTATCTGGAAATGAAAGCTGCGCCTCATTTCAGAGTACCGAAATCTTAAACACTCACGATCCAAGGTCGCCAATGTAAATGGTTCGAAGGCATTTTCGTACCAAATCAAAAGTTGTTCAACACAGTATAATTTGCAAAAGATTTTTATAACATCTAATTATAATCATACTTCATGCCATCGAGAAAATGCCTGCTAACTCCGCTCTTAATCCTGATCGTGTTTTCGAATGGAGTAGCTGAGGAATGGAGCGAGGGTCCGATAGAGGGAGACGCCCTATCGCTCTCAGATGACATCTCCTACGCAAGCAATGTAATCAATCAGAAGACAACTCATAACGCCCCAGCGGCTCTTATGAGTTTCAATATCGAGCAGAACCAGCCGCGTTCGCTCTATCTCGGCACGCAGGAGGTGAGCTTCTCCACCTACAGGACTCTAATCTCCGGCGCGAATACATTGTGGATTGCGGATAGAGATTCCTGGAGGCAGTATACCACCTGTCCCTTGGGAAGCAGCGTATCTTTAGTTGCAACAACGCCGTCTCCCGGCTATGGTGATCTGATCGAGATATACCCGAGCGGAAGCACCGACTTCCAGAGATATTGGTTCAACACTTATAACTACCTGAACTTCTACGGCGATACCCCTGGGCGGCACATACTCCTCTTCGTAAAGGATGATCTCCCAAGCAATGCCATCATAATCGATGTTACAGGCGGGAGATACGAGCCGCCGGATTATGCTGGGCTTGCTCTGGTCACTGTGATCTCAGGATCTTTTACCGGCTTTGATGTTGTTGTTGATGACATCTACCGCTATAGAGATGTGGACGATGGTGTACTTGATGGATCTGTGAGCTTCACGGTGCTAGGGAATATGAACCACAAGATCGTGGTTTCGAAGGGGGGATATCGTTATTCTCAGACGAGATATTTCGCCGCAGGAAGAGCATACACTCTAAGAATAGGATAGCTAGAATACGTCCTCAAGCGCACACGCTTCCCAATCCAAGACGCATAGAAGTTAAAGATGGATAGCTGCAGGGCGCCTACAGGACGCAAACATCATTATCTCGGGCCGCCTGAGGGAAGATGCAGAGCAAAACATGATAAAAAGATGGATTTAGGGAAGCTCCTTCAGCTTCAGCTGGATCTCGAGCTCCCTCTTCTTGCCTTTGTACTGGATCTCTATCTTCAGAGGCTCCATGGGATCAACACCAAGGGTCCAGTCATCTCTTGATACATCCACCCTGCCGCCGGCCTCGATCGCTGATGCAAGCTCGCGAATGAAGTTAACCATCTCTCCACGGCTAACGTAAATCTCCTGCTCGAACTCATCTACAGTGCTCACCGGCGTGCCAGAACTCTTGCCGACCCTTCCCGGAATCTGTACCATATAACATCACCTCCCGAGGATATCTATTAGCTGGGGCGCGACCTGATCGATATGTTTTCTAGATGCCAAGAATCTAAAGGATGGTCCGCTTTTTGATTCTCTGCGATCAACGCCCCATTCTGAAGAATTGGGCCTTTATGGCCTGAAGCCAAAGGACTTTAGCCCAAATCCGACAGGATTATTGTATTAATGATATTTATAGATTTGCTTAAGCGAGGATTCCTGGAGCCACTCTTTTGGTATAAAATATTATTAAATACAATTGCGCTGTAACACATGAGCATCTTAAAAATAGACGAATCCTCAAGCGAGGATTCCTAAAAACCCACCTTTTTGATATAAAATGTTGTTAATACAAGTGTGCTGCAACACGCGAACACCTTAAAAATGAGGTTTATAGGAATCCTCAAGCGGCTTACGGTTCATCTCAGTACTGAAGCGTGTGGGTTTCTCTGCCCCTGCACGTACTGTAATCCGCAAGCTAAATATCCTTATCTCTCCTCTGAGAGATAGGATGTCCAACTTCCTAGTCACCCTTGAAGGGGCATGGATTGTCAGAGACGTGAAGACTGCGGATGATGCCATCGGGGTCGCCATCTCCGAGGCGGGCAAGAGGCTCAACCAGCATAAAATGGAGTATGTCGAGGTCGAGGTGGGTCAGAGTTACTGCCCCAGCTGTGAGGAGCCGCTGGAGGGTATTCTCCTCGTAGCTGGAACCGCACTGGTTGGTCTAATATTCGAGATAAAAATATTCGATGCTGAGAGCGAGGAGCATGCGGGAAAGATAGCAAAGGCTATGATAGGAAAGGCCCTGGGCTCGGTCCCCCTGAGAGTGATAGAGGTTGAGAGGCTGAAGTGATCTATTAGCATCCGCATGCTCGGCACACGCATGCGCTGCAGATAGCACTCCGGCAGAGAATGCAGACAGCAATCTCCTGTCTTGGCATGGGAGGAGATCGCTCAAATCAGACCGCTTGCTGTTATGAGAAAGTCCGCGACCTCTCCCTCCGGCTGGGATCTGTGTTTAACCACACGCATGCGCCTCCTTCCCTCACCGAGCTTCTCCAAAACCAATATCGCTTTGCAGAGATGCTCCATTGAGGTCCCGCCAACCGGACGCAGGATACCGGTATCGATATCCATGTAGACCTGATTTGTTATAACCACCGGTATGTTGTACCTCCTTGCTATCTCCTGGAGCTCGGAGATCTGGGATGTCAGGGATCTCTTTATCTGGCGGTTATCAGTTGACTCCAAGGCGGCTCTGTAAAGCGATGTGGCAGAATCGAGAACCACCAGCCCAAACCCCTGGCCTGCGATTCTGGCTGCGTCTCTTATTGCCATATGCTGCTGCTCGAGACTCAACGGCTGGAATACCAGGATCTTGGAGGCGATCTCCTTTGCGTTATCGCCCGCGATCTGCACGAATCGATCTGGCGAGAACCCCTCTGTATCTATGAAGATCACCTTGGAACCGAGCTTAACAGTCTGGACCGAGAGCTGGATCGCTATGTTGGTCTTTCCACTGCCCGATTCACCGTAGATCTGTGTTATTATTCCACTCTCAAAACCGCCACCGAGGAGGCTGTCGATGCCCTGGCAACCAGAGGGAATTCTTCTGATCATCTGCGAGAAGATGATTGTACGATACTATAAGGCTTCCTGCATGAGATCAGAAGATCGCCTGATAAAGAATCGGCTGCCAAATGCCATTATCCAGAACTCGAGTTCGGCTATTTTTATTTTATTAGAGTGCCCCGCAGCTCGCTGTGGGGAGGAGGTCACTCTTCTGGACTTTTGAGCCTAAATATCTCCTATAAGATCTGTCATGTCGATGCATACTTATATCAACGAAAGTCTGTATCAAAAAGGCAGGTTTTAGGATGAGATCAGGGCCAATCCCCGCCTTTTCAAAGGTGGGATACGGCCCGTACTATCGAAAGATATAAACTAATGGATACCATATGTATATCTCGAGATGACCAAACAAGAGCATTGGGTGAGCGCGCGAGGGTGTGTTTATAACGTGTACTACCACTTCGTATGGTCAACAAAATACCGAAGAAAGGTTCTTGTGGGATCGGTGGCCGATGACCTTCGTCG
>FWPV01002585.1_pt1 | contig 30882 bp, 23 predicted proteins | sample 2228371 | NCBI WGS metagenome assembly FWPV01 (sample SAMEA103939776, study PRJEB20133) | metagenome | reverse complement strand
AGGCTCTGGTGACTTCTCATGATCGGCACACCCGTGAGGTTGTTTTCAACGATCGTTTTCGGGCGTTTGCCCGCCATTGGGGCTTCACCCCAAAGGCCTGTGCTCCGTTTCGAGCCAGGACCAAGGGAAAGGACGAAAACGACGTAGGGTACGTGAAAAGGAATGCGCTGGCAGGCCACCGTTTCGAGAGCTGGGAAGCCTTGGAGGCACATCTTCAGCGCTGGCAGCGAGAGGTTTCCGATGTGCGTATCCACGGCACGACAGGAGAAGCGCCCCGCGTGCGCTTCGAGCGCGATGAGCGGGCAGCCCTTTCGCCTCTGGGAGGACGGCCTCCTTTCGAGCAAGTGCGCGAGCTTGTCCGTCGCGTCAATTCCGAAGGATGCGTGGAGGTAGACACCAACCACTATTCGGTCCCCTGGCGTTTCATCGGAAGCACGGTAACAGTGCGCATCGAAGGCGATGAGCTTTCAATCAGCCATGCCGGAAAGGAGCTCGCCAGACACTGCGTCTTGCGCGGGACGCGGCAACGATCCAGAGATCTCCGACACTTCGAGGGTCTTGTGCCGTGCGATGCTGGCCGCAGCGAGGCTTCAGCGGGTGGAGACAATGGCACGGTTGTGCCTCTTTCCAGTGCCTTGGCCCGACCGATTACCGAGTACGAAGCCGTAGCCGGAGGAGGTTTTTGATGATCGAGCATGAGCGACTCCTGGCGATGCTTACCCGACTGAAGCTCACCGCCGTCCGCGACCAACTGGATAGCTTGCTTGACGAGGCCGCACGGCGTGAATTGACCTTACGTGAAACCCTGGCCTTTCTGTGCGAACGAGAAATCGCCCACAAGGATCAACGGCGCATCCAGATGGCCACCTCTATTGCCCATTTTCCCCGGGTGGCAACCCTGGAAGGCTTTGACTTCTCTGCCCAGCCATCCGTCGATGCCCGACAGGTGCGGGAGCTGGCAGCCTGCCGCTGGATCGCCCACGGTGAAAATGTGCTCTTTTTAGGCCCGCCCGGCGTCGGCAAAACCCATCTGGCCATTGCCCTGGGTCGAGAAGCCATTGTCGCCGGCTACAGCGTGCTGTTTGCCACAGCCCCCGCATTGGTGGCCAGCCTTGCCCGGGCGCACCTGGAAGGCAGGCTCGAAGAGCGGCTCATCCACTTTGCCAAGCCACGGCTGCTGATCGTCGACGAGCTGGGCTCTTTGCCCTTCGAGCCCAACGCCGCCCATCTCTTCTTCCAGCTGGTCTCGCGTCGCTACGAGCGTGGCAGCTTCCTCATCACCAGTAACCGTACCGTCTCGGAGTGGGGCGTGGTCTTTGGCGATGTCGTGGTGGCCACAGCCATCCTCGACCGCCTGCTCCACCACAGCCACGTCATCACCATCCGCGGCGAAAGCTATCGACTCAAGGATAAACGCCGAGCTGGGATGCAGCTGCAGCAGCATCCCAGCTCTCCCACTTCAACCGTTCATCAACCCACCTAAGGGGGGTCAATTCCAAATGTCGCCAAGGGGTCAATTCTGCGTGTCGCTTGACATTCGCGTCCGCTTAAGATCGTGCTCACGCGCCACATCCACGATCCTTTTGTGGCCCATAAGAACCTCCAGCAGGATCCCCCTTTTACGATTGACTGTCCACCTTTATAGCACCGCTCTCTTATTCTTACCCCCAGAGGGGAAGGATGGTTGGTAGTTTTAAAGGGTGTTCCAATCCCGTATAAGTCCGGTCTTGTATTCTAACCCGCCAAGTCGGCGGCCGAGGCAGCGAAGACGAAGTAGTTTCAATCCTGTATAAGTCCGGTCTCATATTCTCACTCATCATTTTCCACAAAGATCCGGGTGATTTTCTGGAGTTTAAATCCCGTATAAGTACGGTCTCGTATTCTCACCGGATCGTTTCCACTCGGCACGGGAGTCGCCGTCGCGTGTTTCAATCCCGTATAAGTCCGGTCTCGTATTCTCACTGTTCCGCACGCACATCGGGTTCCGCGGCGGCAACAGCGTTTCAATCCCGTATAAGTCCGGTCTCGTATTCTCACAGAGATTAGTTTTCCTTTGTTTAATGGAATTAAGAGTTTCAATCCCGTATAAGTCCGGTCTCGTATTCTCACGGCTTATCGTAGGAGGATATTGGGATGAGAGTCGTTGTTTCAATCCCGTATAAGTCCGGTCTCGTATTCTCACTACCAGAGTCAATTGAGATTCGTGGTGCAAGACGCATTGTTTCAATCCCGTATAAGTCCGGTCTCGTATTCTCACAGAAGAAGATGGTGGGAGCCTTAAGCTCGAGGCGGAAGGTTTCAATCCCGTATAAGCCCGGTCTCGTATTCTCACGTCAGAGATCTCCTCCAAGGTATCTTGGGAGAATTTTGTTTCAATCCCGTATAAGCCCGGTCTCGTATTCTCACTCACGGGCCGCGTCATCGAGAGTAGAGTAGGACGCTGATGGAAAGAAGCACCCAGGACTTTTACCGACGCCTCGTCGCACGCGACTACTACGTGTCAACTGAAGTGCGTTCATCCACCAGCGCCCCCTCGTCGAACCGTACGTGCAGTTTTACCGCATACGGCTCTCCCGAAGACTGTCGCCCAAGGCCCACGCAGGGAGTTGCGCGGTTAAGACACCTGCAGGGGCTGCAGGCCAAGTTCTTGGAGCAGCCTGGAGGTTGTCATCCCTTCCGGTCTGCGGAAGGGCCGCTGGCTCCTTCTCGACAGATGCTTGAGAAGCCGACACCCTACAAAATGATCCAGGTCTCTGAAGGCTTTACGCGGGTACCCAAACTTGAAGTAATTTCCCCATCCCTTGAGATGGCGGTTGATCTTCTGGATCAACTCATCAATGGGCATGAAGCACTTCTTGTGGTTGGTCTTCCCGCGCAGCACTTCCCGTTCCCTGGCAAGGCTTTTGGGCGATGGGAAAATGTTCAAGTATTTCTTCGGCCTGCCAAATCGATCCCGGTCAAAACGAAACCGAAAACCAAGAAAGTCCAGACTGGCCCCCTCCTTGCGCAGGTCAACGATCCTTGTTTTCTCCCGGTTGATCTCCAGTCCCATCCAGCGCTCCAACTTCCCTTCAATCCAGTCTTGAAGCCGCTTGCTTTGGTAGCGCGCCAGGATGACAAAGTCATCGGCATACCGTACCAGACGAGCATTGGCCCAGTTTGCCGGACCGCTGGAGCAGGAAAACACCTTGTCGAACCAGTGCAGATAGATGTTCGCCAGCAGCGGCGAGATCACCCCTCCTTGGGGGGTTCCCCGCTTCGGCCTCTGCGTTCTGTTCTTCCCATCCTTTCCGGGCACAGGCTCAACAACCGGCACCTGCAGCCACATCCTGATCAACCCCAGCACGGATCGATCAGCAAGGCGCATTCGCAGGCAGGCCATGAGTTTGTCATGTGGGATGGAGTCAAAGTAGCCTTTCAAATCCGCGTCATACACCGCAGTGAAGCCTCGAACAAGATGCGCTCTGATTTCTTCCAGAGCTTGATGCGCCGACCGTCCCGGACGAAACCCATAGGAACAATCTTCAAAGTCGGCCTCAAAGATCGGCTCCAGGATCAGCAACGTGGCCATTTGAACCACCCTGTCCCGAACCGTCGGAATCCCCAGAGGACGCATCTTGCCATTGGCTTTTGGAATGTAGACCCGGCGTACGGGCTGAGGACGGTACGTACCTGGGCGCAGACTTTCCTGGATTTCCTCCAGAAATGCCTTCGGACCGCCCTCGGCTTGCATCACAGCTTCAATGCTCACGCCGTCTACGCCAGGGGCGCCGTTGTTTACACGCACCAGCTCCCATGCCGTCTGCAGCGTGTCGAGCCGATAAATCCGGTCGTACAGCGTATAAAACCGGAACTTCGGTTCCTGCTTCGCCTTGTAGCCAAGTTTCCGACGCAGCTCAGAGAGTTTTCCTGGGATGGGCACCCGTTTCCCAAGTTCCTTGGTCGGGCTCTCTTGTTCCCATTCTTCCGTAGTGGAACCTTCGTTCAAGTGGACCTCCTCGCATATTGTTGGAAACGCATCTTCGGCCAGGCCCCTTGGCTCCACGGGCATTACCCCGCTTCCTCGCTACTACGAGCCTGTCCGACTCCCGACCAGGGCCGCCCCAGGGTTATGCATTCCCCTCGGGACGTTGGGATATCCTCCCACCCTGTCGGGCCTCCCAGGTTCCTCGGTCAATCTTTCTGTGCGCGCCATCCCCTCTCACCCCGGAGAGTCCGGCGGTTGCTTTTGCCTGTTGCTTCACCGCCGATGCTAGGCTTCACCATCTCTGGAAGGCTGGCCACTCCCAATAGTGTAACGAGGCCGAAACGGGTTCGCTTGCGCTACGGCTCGCACATTTGTCAGTTCAGGGCTTCATCTTTCAGGATTGCTCCTTCAGATGCCTGAATGACTACATGGGGAAACAGGCAATTTCCATGGTGGACACCTCTCAGTCCACAAGATTGACCAGGCTTTGCCTGGCGCACCAGAGCCCCCCATTAAGTTTCAATCCCGTATAAGCCCGGTCTCGTATTCTCACACAATAATAGAGAAATTAGGGCGATCTCCTCTAAATGTTTCAATCCCGTATAAGCCCGGTCTCGTATTCTCACCCAAATGCCCCTCATGCGGGGCCGACGGGGCCGAGGACGGTTTCAATCCCGTATAAGCCCGGTCTCGTATTCTCACACAATAATAGAGAAATTAGGGCGATCTCCTCTAAATGTTTCAATCCCGTATAAGCCCGGTCTCGTATTCTCACCCTTGAGATCATGCCTGGAATTATGGCTTGGTATGGGTTTCAATCCCGTATAAGCCCGGTCTCGTATTCTCACTCGAAAAGATGTATACTACCGTCGACGGGTATGAAAGTTTCAATCCCGTATAAGCCCGGTCTCGTATTCTCACTCTTGTTCGAGGAGCGCGGCGTCCGCGTCATCGTGTTTCAATCCCGTATAAGCCCGGTCTCGTATTCTCACAATTAAGGTTAATAAGAAAGATCAGTTTGCTCTTGATGGTTTCAATCCCGTATAAGCCCGGTCTCGTATTCTCACTCAAAATCCTTAATCTAATTAAAGAGAGGATGAAAAAGTTTCAATCCCGTATAAGCCCGGTCTCGTATTCTCACCCCAAGGTCGTGGACAAGACTTTCCAACGAACTGATGTTTCAATCCCGTATAAGCCCGGTCTCGTATTCTCACAATATTTTCTTTTTCTTGTTCAAGATGTTGTCCAAGAGTTTCAATCCCGTATAAGCCCGGTCTCGTATTCTCACTTTGAAAGGAGAAAAGGTGCCGAACGCAGGAGAAATCGTTTCAATCCCGTATAAGCCCGGTCTCGTATTCTCACTGGGCTCAAGAGATCCAAGAAAATAGTTTAGAGGAAGTTTCAATCCCGTATAAGCCCGGTCTCGTATTCTCACGGAGAAGCCAGAAGGCAATAGATATGTTTACATTGTGTTTCAATCCCGTATAAGCCCGGTCTCGTATTCTCACCTAAAACATCACGAGGTATAGATGAATGTATCAAACAGGTTTCAATCCCGTATAAGCCCGGTCTCGTATTCTCACTCGTGAAGTCGGAACGTGGTGTGTCAATCGAAATCCTGTTTCAATCCCGTATAAGCCCGGTCTCGTATTCTCACACGTCCACTCTCTCGTGATCGTTCCCGTCGACGCCTGTTTCAATCCCGTATAAGCCCGGTCTCGTATTCTCACTTTTTCCATGCCGATTTCGACGGGTTCCTCGGTTTCCGTTTCAATCCCGTATAAGCCCGGTCTCGTATTCTCACACTATCCTTCTGATATTATGGAAGGAGTAGTAGGTATGTTTCAATCCCGTATAAGCCCGGTCTCGTATTCTCACTAGTGGTTTTTGCTAGCGAAAAACCACCTGAAACAAGTTTCAATCCCGTATAAGCCCGGTCTCGTATTCTCACAAATAAAAGGCGGCGCGGCCGGAGCATCCCTAAAAGTTTCAATCCCGTATAACCCCGGTCTCGTATTCTCACCTTTACTGGCGTCGTGGTCGCAACGGAGTGCAGGCCTGTTTCAATCCCGTATAAGCCCGGTCTCGTATTCTCACTCGGACAGACCAAGGCAGGAAAGCCGAAGTTGTTTGTTTCAATCCCGTATAAGCCCGGTCTCGTATTCTAACTCACCTTCTCGGTGTACACCGTCGCCTAGTCCAACGTTTCAATCCCGTATAAGCCCGGTCTCGTATTCTCACAAAAGGTGCCGAACGCGGGAGAAGTGGCTTGGTTTATTGTTTCAATCCCGTATAAGCCCGGTCTCGTATTCTCACGAAGTATCGGAGCTGGGTCCAGCCGCGGCAGCCTTGTTTCAATCCCGTATAAGCCCGGTCTCGTATTCTCACCCATTGGAGTGTTAATGTGCCCCAATGGCACAGTAAAACCGTTTCAATCCCGTATAAGCCCGGTCTCGTATTCTCACCCGCCGTGCATGCGCTGGGGATTGTAAAGACAGCCGCGTTTCAATCCCGTATAAGCCCGGTCTCGTATTCTCACGCGGCGATTCGCGGCTCCGGCATCGTGGAGAAGCAGGAGTTTCAATCCCGTATAAGCCCGGTCTCGTATTCTCACAGAGGCCCAGTCGCACTCATCCCGGTCAATCCGGATAGTTTCAATCCCGTATAAGCCCGGTCTCGTATTCTCACAGAGGCCCAGTCGCACTCATCCCGGTCAATCCGGATAGTTTCAATCCCGTATAAGCCCGGTCTCGTATTCTCACTGACCTGTGCTTTTTGCCAGGGATGGAGCAGCTCGCTTGTTTCAATCCCGTATAAGCCCGGTCTCGTATTCTCACCCCGGAAATAGTTGTCCTCACTGACGAGGACACATCGAGTTTCAATCCCGTATAAGCCCGGTCTCGTATTCTCACCAACTCTTTATTTGTTTTCTGGGATGTTAGATTCAAAGTTTCAATCCCGTATAAGCCCGGTCTCGTATTCTCACAGCAAGGAATCTGGGTCGCGCTCCTTTAAATCCGCGCGTTTCAATCCCGTATAAGCCCGGTCTCGTATTCTCACGAGTACCCAGTGAAATGGGCGTGGTGGAAACGAGGCGTTTCAATCCCGTATAAGCCCGGTCTCGTATTCTCACTGTAACAATTGCGAACAATATAAAACATACGGGTTTGGAAGTTTCAATCCCGTATAAGCCCGGTCTCGTATTCTCACTTCTGCAACGTGGGAAGAGCGTAGCGCTGCCGACCTGTTTCAATCCCGTATAAGCCCGGTCTCGTATTCTCACTAGAAAACACATGGAAGGAGGTGGAAACTATAAAAGAGTTTCAATCCCGTATAAGCCCGGTCTCGTATTCTCACTTCGCTCAGCCTGGGCAGTTCCGTGAGGTGAGCGAGAGTTTCAATCCCGTATAAGCCCGGTCTCGTATTCTCACTGCGGCCATGGGAGAGCCCTTGTTGGCTCGGCTGCAAAGGCCTCTTTCAAGCATTGGTTCTCCAGGAGCCTTCCAACATTCCCACTGGGGCTGGCTTCCAGTCGCTTCTGTACTAGTGTACGTCGAAATTCATAACACACACAAGGTCTTATGCAAAGGAAAAATTTTTCCGACATCTCCACTTCCCAAGACCGTTTCGGCGATCCTTGAAACAGTTTTCCCCCTTCAATAGAACATATAGGGTTCATAGGCAGCCTCCTTGAGTAGTGTGGCTTCCAGACGGCGGACCTGACGCCGAAACAAAGCCCGATAATTGCTCCTCGTTCGGGTCGTCCGGTCTGCAAAGGCACTATTCACAAAGCGTTCATAGTTGCCCAAATAGGCGCGAAGCGCCTGGTCGTCCATTCGACAATCCCCGGACGTGCCCGTATGGAATTGATTCAGGCCCACGATCCTCTTGTTGATCAAATAGAGTACCAAGCGATCCACCACCGGAGCACGAAATTCTTCCACCAGGTCGGTGGCAAGAGACGCTCTGCCATATCGAAGACCGTGGAAAAATCCCAAGTGTACGTCGAGCCCGTGCGCCTCCAAGAGCCCCATCAGTTCGTTGGTCACCAAGGTGTAACCGAAGCTTAGCATGGCATTAACCGGATCGGGACTGGGTCGGTAGTGGCGCCCCGGAAAAGTAAAACCGTGTCTGAGCAGCTTGGCCAAAGAAGCAAAATAGCACCTGGAGGCATGACCCTCGATGCCACGGACCTTGTCGAGCTCCTCGGCGCTTTCGATCGCCCCCAGGGCGCATCGAAGTGTATCGATGCCCTCATTCAGCTCCTTGACACCGCTGTGTTGGCGGTAGCGCACTAGCAGAGCTCGTTGATTATGAATCTTCGCCCGCACCAACACGCGAGCCAACTGCAATCGGAAGCCGTCCTGGCGGTACTTGCCGTTTTGCGCAAGTCGCAGGTAGATGTTCTTCGAGCCCACGGGCACCAGCCGGCAGTAAAAGTGGCCGTGTCTGGAAAGGAAAGCCACATCGACACCCTTAGCCGCAAACAGGCGCAACACGTCGGTAGTGATCTGATTACGGCCGAAAACCACGACCCGCTGCAAGCCCTCCACGGGGATTTCTTCGATCACGCGGCCACCCTTTTTGATCAAGAGCCGCTCGGACCGGAGCTTGACCTGCAGGCCTTGGTCAACGAGATAAAGGGCGTCCACGGCTCATCTCCGCAAACGGAGGGTGAGCGTCGGGGCTTCGGCATCTTCCCGATCCCAAGAAACCTCGCCCAGTGGGGTTCGCACGCGCCGCTCCGGCATTTCGGCAAAGATCTCTTCCAGTTCCTTGGCTAATTCTTGAAGCCTTTGACGGTGCCGGATGATGGCTCCCTGCAGCCGACAATACTCCAACGCCAACGCATCGACGCGCATAGGCACATCCCGCCCGGTGGCGACGCACCACGGTTCGGCACAAGGAGAGGTCGCTGCATTTTCCGGCTGCTTTGCCGCGTCGGTCTCTCGTGGCGAGGCTTCTCCGGGTCGCTCCTCGAAGGCACCCAAGAGGGTGCTTGCGGCGTCTTTGGCCTCCTCGTGGAAAATCTTTTCGAAATCCAGTAACGCATTTGTTTCCGACTGCCTCTGCTTCCCTTCGACGGATGGCGTTTTATCGAGGACCATGGCTTCCAAACCAACCGGCGGTTCAGTTTGGGTGTGCGTTTGCGTTTCGGTCTCTTCGAAGGGGGCTGTGGATGGCTGGATTTCCACATTCAAAAAGTGCAGGACCGGCGAGGGATAGCCTCTGCCCGGCGGCTTGAGGTCGCACGCGCACGGCAGGGCTTCGGTCAGCTCCGGGAACAGCTCCATGATCCTCGCACAACTGATGGGGTTGTCTTTGCGCTGGTCGATCTGGCGCTGAGTGTAATCCTGACTGTAGTTGATGCAGTAGCCGATCACTTGATGCAGGTAGGCCTCGCCCTCGACCCCGGCAAAGGTGAGGGTATAAAGAAGGCAGATCCGCTCAAAATGGGTCAAGTAATGGGTATCTCTGGCTTTGTCGATCAGGTGGCGAAGCACTCCGCAACCGTCGATCATGGCCTGCAGCCCTGATGAAAGTCCGGGAAGCTCGGGATCAGAGGCGGCCGTTCTGCCAACCGGCCGCGGTTGCCGGCGGCGGCTCAGCCGGTTGCTCATCTGGATGAAGGATGCCTTTTCGATGGTTTTCAGCAACAACCCCTGATCATCGATGGGATCGCCGTCGTCCTTTAAGAACAGACAACGGCGCCCACTCTTACGGTTGATGCCCAGAGGTAGCTTGATGAGGCTGCGGTGGCGCTCCGATTTGCCCATGGGGTAGAGTTCCCAGATCATTTGCGGCGAAGGGCCGCCGGCTACCTGTAGAATCCGTCGTCCCAGGGAAATGGCCCGGGCGGCATCCACCGGCTGGTCGAAAAAGAGCCATCCATGGCGCCCCTTGTAGCCGCTGTCTTCCACATACAGGCGGCCGCCCAGCTCAGCGCACGCTTTCTTTATTCGCAGACAATCGCTGTGGGCCTTACGGCGAAACTCGTCGAGAGCGGCTTCCCCGTGCTGCAGGATGGACTTTTTCGCCGTGTCCACATCAAAGACGAGGAAATGCACCGTGTCGAGGATGCTTACTGGGTAGACGGCCAGCGTTTCGTCGCCTTTAAGGTGTTTGTAAATGTCGCGTTTTTTCAAAGGGCGTTCCACGCGTAGAAAGCCCCACCGACCCTTTTCATCCACCCATTGTTTGGCGTGGGCTTCCACCCGCCCTTGAAATAAGTTCAAGAACAGCTCCTGATCCACCTCGCGGGGATCGAAGGACGCCCGTTGCTCGTCCACGGAATCCGACACCGGCGGCTCGAAACACGACGGCGTGTAGCTATCGTCCAGGGAAAGCACCTTTTCGTGAGCCTTTTGCGCGAACCCGTAAAGCCCCAGGCGCACGTAGTCGTCACGGAGCTTCTCATAGCCTTCCCGCCAATCAGGGTGGGATTGGAGCACCAGCCGGGTTTTGGCGATGGTTTCCAAGGGACTATCACTTTCTTGCTGGAGCTTGCGGATCCGTTCCTTGGCGGGGGCACATTCGGAATCCAGTTCCAGGCTGCGGGCAAAATGGCGCATCGCCTGATTCGCCATACCTAAGGACAGGCAAAGATCCCCGATGCGCAACCCCATCTCCGCGTGACGATACGTCTCGGGACCGAAGTCCTTGATGCGGGCGCGCACTTTGCTGGTGCGTCCGTCTTCCTGGAGGATTGCCGACCATGCCAAAAAGGCGATGGGATTGGGCGGTGTGAGCATGCTGCAGTCGGCGTAATAGGAACGCCAACCGCGCAGGATGCTTGTGGCTTCGGCCATTTTTTCGGGCACCGAATCCGTGCTGCGCACCTTGTCGAAAGCGTGCAAGCGTTCCTCAAGGGCGGCCACGCTCTTGCGACTGGGACCCACGCCGCAGCCGTCCACGTGGTAGCCTAGATAGATGATTCCTTCAGAAACATGCTGGAGACTGGTTTTATCTTCCTGGACGTCGAGCTTGAGTTCCTTGAGCGCCTGGGGGATTTCGTGGCGTGCTTGTTCCAGGGTCCCGCGTTCCTTTGCGAACACGGTGAGGTCGTCCGAGTAACGCAGGTAGCGGTCCTGATAACGGCTCCAAAGATAGTGGTCCAGAGGATAGAGGTAGAGGTTGGAAAGCAGAGGAGAAACGCCGCTTCCCTGGTGGGTCCCGCACAGGTGGTCGAACAGCCCCATTTGCTTGAAGACCCGCGCCCGCACCATGTTGCCTACCAGTTTGACCACTGAGGGATCGCCGGTCACCTTGGCCACAACCTCCAACAGAAGCTCTTGGTCGATGCTGTCGAAAAAATCACGGATATCCATTTGCAGCGCCCACAAATGCCCCGCCTCGATGAGCTTGGCTGCCTGACGCACGGCGTCCCGGGCCGAGCGCCCGGGACGATACGCGTAACAGCACGGAAGCAGAAGCCTCTCCGCAATGGGAGATAGTACTTGTACCAGAGCCTGCTGGACCACGCGGTCGCGCACGGCGGCGATGCCCAACTGACGCGGGGATTTTCCTTCGCGGCGACGTTCAAAATGCATCACCGGGAGATGTCGATAACGGCTTTCGGCCAGTTCTTGGGCAAGCTGCTCCAGGTGGCGTTCGGCCTCCGCATCGAAGTCCTCCCAACGCATCCGATCGATGCCGGGAGGCGGCCTTTTCGCTCTGACCTTGGCCCATGCCGTTTGCAAGATGGCGGAATCGTAGATTTTCTCGTACAGGGTGCTCATAGGATTTTGACCGATTCCGGAAGGCTCGCGGTAGCCAGCCCCAGGGCGCTTTTGCGGTCCATACAGGCGGCGCAAAGAAAGTAGATGAGGACGGTATCCGTTTTCCGGTCGATGAGTTTGGCGAGCCGCGCCTCCAGCCGCTGTCGCCTAGCGTCGTCCAGTAGGCATTCGAACACGCTTTTTTGTACCCGCACACCAAAGTCCTTCAGCGCTTCCGCTACCCTGTGCCGGCGGCGGTCGTCCACGATGTCGTAAGAGACTACGTAGTGGTTCTTGTGGGCCATGGGACGAACTCAAAGCTTCCGATAAAGTTTTTCGCGCGCCCCTTCCGTAATCCGCCGTAACCAGTAGAGTTCCAGGAGATCCCTGGCGCTGAAAGAAACTCCCTTGGCCGCATAGCGCTCGCAATAGTCCAAATCCGCCAGGCGCATATCTAAAAGGGTGGGAAGTTTCCAATAGCTTTCCGAGCGAATGGCGGCGCCTCGTTTCCAATTGGGGAAAGCGGGTCGGCAATCGCTGCTGTGGCAGACGCGACATTCGTCCACAGGCTTAAAGGCACCGTTGTGGGCGTGGGCGTATACGCGAAAGACAGTCTTGTCCACCCCGTCTCGGGTCAGGCGTTGGAAGACGTAGTATTCGCTGGCGCTAGGATCCTGGCTCATCCAGTTGAGATATTGGCGGACCCAAAGGGATCCGTCTCGGAAGACGGCGGCGTTGGGACGGGCGGCGATCTTTTTGGCATAAAGGGGCAGCGTGTGGCTTACCGCTGCCCGAGACCGCTCGACCAGGATGCGTTCTTCGGCGATGTGTGCCTGGGGACCCGCGCCGTAGACGGTGCGGATGTCGTGGATCACCGTGAGATCGTCGCGCTGGATCTGCTTGATGTAATCCTCGATGTAATCGTCCAGGGCCTCGGCCAAAGCGGTCGGGTCGTCCAATTGTGCCCTTATGTTGCTGAGGAGTCTGTCGCCGTCGGGCGAAGACCTATAACTCATACCGAAGAACTTAGCTCCGGTTTGCTCTTCCAAAATGAAAAAACGGCTGGAAGGGCTGTCGGTGAAACGCCAGTCCTTGGGAGTATGTTCTTCCAAGGTTTTCCGTACCCGATTGAAGATCTCGTGCGCTTCATCGTTTGATTTATCGTAGCGTTCCATGAGCCGTTCGATGATATGTCCCTCGTTGAAGCTAAAGCTTCCCATGGCATCCCCCTTGCTTCTTTTGCCCTTCTTCGGTGCACCGGATGTAGCCCGTAGGAGCGGCGTCGCGCCCAAGACGCCGGCTCCGGCGGTCAGAGATGTTACGGGCCTCATCCGTACCCTGGGAAAAGGGATTACTCTCCGTGAAAAGGCTGGTGTGCTGTCATCAAGCGGTCCGTCAGGGGTTGGTCCGGATCAGGCATCGGTTTTGAGGTAAGCTTCGATTTCATTCTTGAACTTCTTCCAGACCTTCCTGTCACCTGTGGACTCGTTTCGAAGACGTTCTTTGAGTTCGTTTGCCATTTCAGCGGCATCATCTTCCCTTCCCTCAGCTTCCAGCTTGCTGATGATGTCCAACAGGTTGCGGACCTTCTCTGCATTAAGTTGTCCTTCCGGAATGTGTACAGGGCGCCGGGTCTCGTCATCGATTTTCGGTGTTTCTGGCGAAAGTTTCTCGAAATGGGGAAGAATGGAGACACATTTGGGAAGCCAACGGATGAGCGGCTTTACAAATTCCGTGGTGCCGTCGGATTTCTTGCGCTCATAGCCAGCTTTCAAGAGGTCGTTCAAGAATCCAAAGTCGGGCGGGTCAAAGGTGTGGTTCGATCCTTTGAGCCAAAGCTTTTCATCCGGTGCTGTCAAAGGCGCGGGCAGATAGATGACCACCACGAGAGCAAACCCCTGCTTCCGGTGACAAGAGAAGAAAAGCGGCGAGGCACGCCGACCGCTGCCTTCCTCGTATTTGCCGTCGGGCTTCAAGATTGGCCCGGTGCTGCGCCAGCGGACGGTGGTCAACGTATAGGTCTTCTTCATACGACCGCTGCCAAGATTCTCGAATACATTGCTGAAGTTATAGACGATCGGAAGACCCTTGGCAGCCTTGGTCACTATGAAGGAATGGGGCAAAGACCCACCACTGGCCAACGCGGCATGCATCGTCTTTGCCTCATCGTAGGGATGCCGTTGGCAATAATTTCTGAATTGCTTCATGATTTCTCCATGAACCGTATCGGCGCTTGGGTTCTGTGTCCGGTCATCGTAGAGCACCCACATGGCTGATTCTGGGCTGAACGCGGTATGTGGGGGCAGGTACGATGGTGTCCGGCTTGCCGTGTTCCAGCGTTCTTGAAGTAATCGGATGCCGCGACAAATGTAGTCTTCGGGGGCATCCTCTCGTTCGAACTTGAAAGAAGGAACCTTCTTGCCCGCCCACGCCGTTTCTTCAAGCGGCATCCAAGATCTATCGGATTCCTCAGCAATCCAAATCTTTTCTACATCGAAGGATCCGGCACCACGCCGGGTCCTGCCGCCCAGTCCTCCCAAATTGGCAAGGGCCCAAAAAGCACAAAGGAGATCCTCCGTGACTTCCTGCTTGAATACATGAAAATTCACAAGAAAATGGCCTCCAGGACGAGCCGCGGGCCTTCCCGACCCGCTTGGGTCCTCATTTGCCGGCTTGATCCTTGCTGGCTTGCCGGGTTCTTTTGTCCCGTCCTCACGAGTCTTCTCCTTTCGGGGAGCATCATAGATGGGAAAAAGGGTATACGCCAACCCCGGGCCCCAATTCACCTCTTCTCCGGGCTGCCAACAGTGAATGGGCTCCAGTTCTTTCCCATCCGGGTCTTTGAGCCGTGGTAGGTTGCCGCCTTTGAGGCGGTAGTGAACAGAAACCGTGAAGGGAGCGGCCTGGTGGGTCGATCCGAAAAGCCTTTCTTCGGCCTTCCACAATGCCTTTCCATCTATAGCTTGGAAGGTGCGCCACCAAAAGCGCATACCCGATTTCACACCGGTGGCGCGAATTTCAAACTGTTGCTGGTTGGCACCCGATGACAGCATGGGAGTTTCGATGCGACATCGCGCCCTGATCGTGATCCCCTTCATTGGTTCGCAACTCCTTTGGCAGAGGTTATCGAGGCACCGCGCTGCCGGAAGAGGGCGGCACGGGCATGCCGGCCCTGGGGAAACTTTTCATGCCGGGTCGTGGAGTCGGTAGCGGCCCAAGCCGAAGGTGGCCTGCTTTCCAATGTGCACCTGGCTTCCCAGCAGCAGATAGGGGAGGAATTCCTCAAGCGGACCCTGGTAGGTGATCCGGCCCACGTACCCCCCCAATCGCATGACCTGCCTTTGCCGGGACGAATAGCGCTCCCAATCCTTCCAGCGAAGATCCGACGCGGCGGTTGCCACGGCGGTGCTCGCTTCCAGTAGCCTTTCGTGATCGATGGGTTCCGCCAAAGGGCTGTGAACGGAAAGGAGAGTGATGCGCCGCAGAAGCGTGCGCATGAGGAGCCGAAAATCCGGAATCTCCCCCAGGCGGTTTTCGTTCTTAAGCCGAACGGGCGTGAGGAATCGAAGCTGAATCTCGGCGACCTCCCCGGCCTGAACCCTCCATGCCGCGGCGCGCTCCCGGATGAGCGGCCAATCGGCCACCTGGATGGATCCGGAGGCTTCCTTTCCGGGGCCGTCAAAGAGCACCTCAGCGGGGCTTGCGTTTTCCAAGGGATCCAAGGAAAGGACTTCTTCCAGGCGAACCGTGCCGGACGTTCCCCCTAGCAAAGCCTGTTCCATCCCTATCCACGAACAGACTAACAACGGCAGGCACCCAATGGCCTTTCCCACCAGCACCCAGGCCACCTCCATGAATTTCCCAGGCCGGTAAGTACCCCCCGGGGGAGGTTCCAAGACATAGGGAGGGGGAAAGCGCCGAAGTTCATAACGCAGGTATCGTGGGCGTTCAAAAAAAAAGGGATGATCGGCGGGACTCTCGAAAAGATACTGCCCCAGGCGGCTGCTCTGGCAATGGAATCGAAGGGGGCAGGCTCGGCAGCGGGACCTTCGTGAATCGTAGCGCACGCGACGCAAGGCGTACCCCCAGGCTCCACGAAGTGCCGAACCGGGGTAGGCTGGCAACCGAAAATCCCGCAGCACGCGAAACCGCACCCGCAACCGCGCAAAAGTCAAATCATCCAGCATCCGGACCTCATTTTCTGTGCCGGCCGTCCCTTTAGGCTCACCGCAAAAGGCGTGGCCCTTTCACCATGACCTCGGGCCCTTCCGGCCCCCTGCGTCTCCTTCTTTCAACCAGGTTGTGTTTTCGTTGAGCCTTTTCTTTCTCACGATGAGCTTTATCGGCACGCCCGTCCCTTCTAAGCTTTAGGTTTTCCGCTCACGATAGCGAGCCGGATTTTCCATGCTGCGGATCCATCCTTCCTGCGCCCACGAATGGCCGCCATAACACCGGTCACAAGACTCGGCAGCATTGCTCAGCATGCCGAAAATCTCGATCATTTTTCCGATCAGCCTTTCATCCTTCATCCAGAATCCTGGGCAATCACCGCGAACAACCCTTGCGTTCGGTGCCGGTGGGCCAAGACAAGAGATGAAAAAAGCGTTCATGTACACTCATGTTCATGCCACTCGTTGACGGCGGTTGAAACCCTCCGCCAGAGGGCTTCGACGCGTGGTCCCCGTCCCGTGGCCCCGTTGAACCAGGTCCAGAAGATAGTTGGCCGTTCTGGGTGGGGCGGGAAATCCTTCTCGAGCCGGGTCCTGGTGGTGCTTAAGCCACACGTGCTGGCCGGCAGGAAGGAGAGGCGCGGGCAGGTAGCTGACTACTGCGTAGCCGGTCCCGTCGGGAAGAGCGTGGCAGGAAAGAAACAGCGGAGATGCACGCCGGGTGGCGTTGTCCGGGTGGTTTCGGTCGGCATGGCCCGTGACTGGGTTGTAAACGATCCCCTGAGCGGTATAGGCTCCAAATTCCGTTGGGGCCCCGCCGGCGTTGAATCGGCCTCGACCCCGAAAGTTATAGATGATGGGAAGCCCCATCTGGGCTTTTTCATGGCAGGTCAGCGCGGGCGGAGCGGGCGGGTTGCTGTGATGGGCCGTGTGCATGGCCTGAGCCTCACTTAGCGGGTGGACCTGTCGAAACGCCTTCATCCGAAGACCCAAAGCATCCATCGCCTTCATAGCTCCCGCGTGATTGCCTTCCCGGGGTTCGGAAAAGACCCAAACAAGCGACTGCCCGGGGCGAAACGCCGTGTAGTGGGGAAGAGGCAGGGTGGTTGGAGGACTGGTGGGCGGCATCCCCCAAGCCGTTCGCACGGCCGTTAAGCCGGCGGACACGAAGTGCCCTACGGATGGATAGCGGTTTTGGTAAAAGAACGGGGGAACATCCTTAAGTTTGTAAAAGCTGATTAGGCTATCGATGGAGGGATTAAAGCTCAGAATCCGGAAAGAGCCTGCCCCCCGGCGGGAACGGCCCCCCAGACCCCCGAGATAGGCCAGCAGCCACAGGCTGCGCAGAAGATCCCCGAGATGACTTGGCATCCCGGGAGTGTTCGCCAAGGTAAAACGTAGCCTGAAGCGAAAACCTTCCCGAAGGGCCGGCCTGCCCCCTTGGTGTCTCTGAGCGATGTTGGGATTGCGAAGGATGGGGAAGAGAAAGTAACGGATGCCGTCTCCCCACTGGGGATCTTCGCCCGGACGAAACAGTGGCATATGACGCCGTGAGTAAAGGACGTCCAGGCGAAAGACGGATCGGAGCGATTGCCAAGTGTTGTTCGGCCCCTGGATGCGCCCTCCAAAAAGTCGGCTTTCGTGCTCATACAGCTGTCGGTTGCCGGTCGCGTTGTGAAAGGCGCGCCACCAGAACCTGAGAGCCCCCTTGACGCCGGGAGCCCTCAGTTCCAAGATGTGCGCCGGATCCGCCCCCCCGCTCAGCAAGGGGGTTTCCGTTTGACAGTCGACGGTCAAGGTGATCATGGGGAGCTCCTTGTGATGCCCAGTCCGGTCTTTCTGGAAAACGCCGGCAGCTTGGGTTGATGCGTTCCTGGACGCTGCGGGGAACCTTCACGCCATGGCGGCAGCCTGGTGACGCTGCACTATCATGGACTTTTGGAACCGTTGTCTGTCTTTTAGTCTCCGAATGACAGTGAGATCATGTTGTCTTTCAGGTATTTTTTCACCGGCTCGCAAGTTTTACCATCCATCGTTTCGGAGATTTCGTATTCGGCCTTCATCCCCGCCAAGGTCTGAAGGCGGATTTCGTCGCGCTTGTCGGCACCTTCATCCATCTGCAGGTCGATGTGGAAGTGGATGGAAGCGTTTTGCATGTTATGGTCGATCACAACTTTTCGGATCGGTAGTTTCTTGCTGAAGTGCTCCTTTTGCAGCCTCTTGAATTCGGCGCGGATTCTGGACATGAGGTACTCGTCCACGAGTGCGGCATAGCGAGTTATGCCGCGCTGTGCAAGGAGCTCTGAAACCGACTTGCGAACCTGCGCCGCGGTCAGGTTTTTTGCCTTCGATTTGGATTCAGCGCCCTCGGATTTGCAAACGTTGGTCAACGAGTGGAATCCGTCGCGTCTTTCCTTTCCCATGTACCCTCGAACCAATGCCGTGACGCTCTCATCCAGCTCCGCAAAGACAGCATCTAGGCTTCCACACTCGGCCACGGCCTTCATCGAGCCCTTGAGGCGCTCGGCCCGGTCGTCCTCTTCCTGAGCCTCCGTAAGCAGAACCGCTTCGTGGAACCGAACGGCCTCTTCCCCGCCCGTTCGCGCCCCCTGTTCGTCCAGACAGTCGATGATCCGAAGGAGGGCCACGAGGAGCGCAACCCGTTCAAAGGTAAGGTTTACGCCGTCGATGCCAATGGGGTCGACCTCAAGGAACTTTTGCAGGCTCGGGAAGCTATCCGGATCGTGTCCGTCGACAAATGGATAGTTCTCTTTGCCATGGAATTTCATGGCCTTTCGATGGAAAAGGCCCACGGTGGCCATGGCCTTGAGGATTTCGTTGATTTCTCTGTCATTCCACTTTTCGCCGAAACCTTCATCTGCCTTCAGGGCATCGACGATTTCTCGGCCCTGGTAGTGGTCCCAGCGGGTCAGGCGCAGATAGCCCAGCACATGGTGGTGGTCCCGGATTTCGGTGGGAAAAAGGTAACGCGTTTCGCCGCCATTAAGCTTGACGTTGCCAATCACATGACCGCAGTCGTGCAGATGGAGGGCGCCCAGAAGCACCAGGAGCTCCCTGGGAGCGAGAAACAGACAGCTGCTGTGCAATTGATGGAAGTGAAAAATCGGCAGGAGCAGCCGTTCAGCAATATGAAAGAGATCGGCATGGTGAAGGAGCGCGTGGTCCGCCATCTCCGGCACCCGGTCGCCCTTCCAGATATGGGGTCCGATGGCCGCCAAGCGCTCAAAGAGCTTTCGGTATCGATTGCTACCGTTTGTTTCAAGAAAAGTGAGCAGCGGGCTGTGGAGGGTGGGAAATTGAAGTGCAGGGCGACGCGTGTCCTCTTCGGCCTTTTCGGCGAGAGCCCGGCACAGGGCGTTTTTCTTAAGTGCCTTGCTGCCATGGGAATCTTCTTCGATCAGCAAATGTTTGAGCAGTTTCCCGCTCTTTTGAGAGGGAGCGAAGCCCTGCACCTCCCGTAGTGTCTTGCCCTCGAACAGTTCCAGCAAAGGCTCCAAAGTACTCCAGCGCACCAGATCCACGTGCAGCGGCAATGCGGGTAGTTCCACCACGAGGTCCGAATCTTCATAAACGTAGATGCACGGGCAATCGTATAGGATTCCCGCAATGACGAAATACGGGATGATGGCCTTGTAGCCTCCGGTGGGCACCAGGATGACGTCCCGCCCTTCCTTCCGTGCTTCCTCGATTTTCCGGTGGAGAAAATCCAGCAGGTTTGGGAGTCCCTGCTGAAAGAACCTATCTTGCCGCGCTTCGGATAATCCATCGACCTTGTGAAGGCAGGTCGCGATGCTCTTCCTTTTTAGGATGCTCTGAATACTCTCGGCACACGCCTGACCCATCTCGGTTTCGGTGTGTACCAGAAGGACCTTGTCGTGGTCTGTGGGTTGAAGAGCAGTATCTTTCAACAGGGTGCTCAGTTCCGCAGAAGACGTCTTGATGTCTTCTTCTGTCAAAGATGAAATATGAGAACATAATTTTTGTCTGTAACGGACTTTATGGCGAGCCCAATCACCTTCTTTGCTGCTAACCCCTAAATGATTAGGTAGCGATGCAATGAATGAGGTGCCGACGGAAACAATAAAACACCTTTGTCTCATTGTACCTCCTGTATTCACCCTGTCAGGTCCTTAATGCCTTGGGTCCGTGCCATATCAGCACGCAGGATGCTTACGGCAGCACTTCAAAGAGCCCGTAGCCCACACGGGTCTTGGCGCCCACGCCCCAAACGGTAAGCACGCTTCGGAGCCACTCGAGCAGCTTATCGGCCAAGTCCTGGGCACTCGGCTGAGGAGGATCTTGGGAAAAAGGCGGGCGCACGGCCAAGACGAATCGGAACGTGGTACCCTGGGGCACGGTGAGAAAATAGATGATATTGGGGTTGTAGTAGTCCGCGGGAGGCTTCCCGCCTTGAGAACCGTAGTAAGGGCCGTAATGGGGATTCATGATGTCCAGTTCCAACGGAGACTGTGTTCCTTGCAGCACGGGCAGGGCATCGAAAAAGACGGCCCGGCCGGCTTTCGCCCGGAAGCTTGGATCCGCGGGCATGAGAGGCTGGGCGCCGAAGATGTGGATGATCAAGGGGTCCGTCGACGACAAGCCGGCTTCCTCCCGGGCCCAGTCGAGGCACAGCCCCTTGAGGCCCGAACCCGGGATAATGGGAAGGCCGTGGACGTGGTCCATGGCCAGGCCGTTTTCCGTGGGGCTGGGAATGCCTAGTCCCACGGCAAGACCCGTGGCCAGGCGGGCCTCGAAGGAATGGACGGCCCATGAGAAATTTGTCAGATATGTCAGCTGGGCATTCAACCTCTTGTGGAGGTGCCCCGCGAAGGGAACGGCCGTCCGATCGGGAAAGCCGAGGAGGGGTTTGAATTGGGACGTTCCTTGAGCCGCCGGGTCTAGGAAACGGTAGAAAAGAAGGCCCGGGTGCAGATGTCGTTCGGAAGTGAGTTGCCTCCACAATCCATGCGTCATACCGGGAATGGGTGTAATGTTTTCTTCCTTTTTTTTTCCGATGTTGGGCCATCATTTAAGAAATCTCACGCAAGAACGCCAAGGCGCGGAGACTAGCGGTTCTCATGGGTCAACCGCGATGGCAAAGGCAGACGCGCGGGCAGAGAGATCGTCGTGCCTCCTAATCCGAGGTATCCACGTCCGCCAAAAGGGCTTCCGCCGCCCTTTTCAACCAGATGGCGTAAGCCAGCGCCTCGCGGGTCACATGCCGGTATCTTTCCACGGTCATTTTGGAATGACAGAGCCTCGCCACCACGTTGCCGTCGCCGGTTTCGGCCCAGTTGATCCAGTTCGCGTGTTGGGTGAGCCAGTCGTTATAGGCCTTAAAAACTCGTTGGCCGGTGGTTTTGTCCTTATGTTGGATGAAAGCCAGTCCGGCTAGGAGCCCGTTTTGCAAAATCATGGCGGGAAATTTGAGTACCAGGGTTTTGAACTTGGCCTTGTCTTCGCTGTTCCCATGCGTGGCAAAGGTTTCCACGATGTTGTAGGCATTTTGAGCACGTTTCTGATCCTGCGTCCGCATGGTCTTTCTCCTCGTCGAAAGTCAGGCAAAACCCAGATGCACCAGCCCGCGGCCGACGGTCACGTCGCCTCCGATCCAAAGATAATTGGGCTTGCAGTAGGTATCCGAAGTTAAGAAATCCATGACCGCTGCGGCATCAGAGCATTGGCGTGCAGCGGCCGGAACACATGGCTCCGCCGCGAAGACCGCGGCGTATAAAACGGTTTCCCGCGGCAGGTGCTCTTCGGTCCAGAGCGCTCCCTGTGCCGCCGTCTTGGTGGTGTCGTCGATGCGGTTTCGGGTGACCACTTCCGTGCACATCTCCACGAAGTCACGGAACTGGTTGTCGCTCACGATGGCCAGTCTCCCGTGCAGATGCTGGTTCTTTAACCAGGGAAGGGACGCGGCGTTCTTTTCCAGCCAAGAACCCAGATCGTTCACTTCCTGCTTGGCTTCGGCATTGAAAGAAAGTTCTTCCAGCCCAACTTGGTGAGAATTTTCCACGGGAATGGTAAGTTCTGAATCGAGGACGTTATTCTTACCTGTGGCCACCCAAATCTGGCAGTCATTGGGGACGTTCGCGCCGGTCACATTGAAGAAGCTGGTATTTTTATCATTTTCGGCGTTTCTTGACGCAAGGTCGGGGCCTCCGGTCTGTCGAATGATCTCCAACTCCCGCTTGAGCCGCTGCAGAGCTAAGGGGCAGGTGACGTAAGCGAAGGTTCCGCGGATGGAGCGCACGGGAAAGAGAAGGATCTTGGCGTCGGCAAAGGCCAGGGCGCCGGCCTGTTCGGCGTCTTTGGGGCCGAAGGCCTCCACGATCTTTTTTCCGATGTCGTTCTTTTGGTTATTTGAGACCTTTTTGCCTTCACAAGCCGCTCGTTTTACACAAAACTCAAAATGTTCCCTGAGGCTTCCCTTGAGGCCGCTGGCCTGTATGATGGGCCAGTTCGTCACGGCTTCCCGTTGAATGGGCAGATCAATGGCCCCTACCCCGGTGCCCGCTCCCGCGTGCACTGGATGTTCTGTGTAGATCCACATCAGCTTGGCCGTTTTATACATCTTTCCACCCTCCCATCAGTGCGATACCGAAACCTTCCTTGGCGGCGTCTTCCCACGCTTGGCACGAATTGCCTCGAAGACACAGAGACCGAAAGTTGAAATGCTTAAATAGAGCTTTCGCCGACTGCTCCTTGTTGTCTTGCTGATTCCAGTTCTCGATCTCAAAAAAATAGACCGTTCCCGCTCGAACTCCCTTTTCCAAGGGTTTGGGCTTCCGATTTTGAATATCCCAGCCGCCGTAATACTCCGATCCGGCCATGGCCACCCCTTTCAGCATTGCTTTCACGGGTATCGATGCGTTGAGTTCAAAGAAGACGTCGTGTTTTTTTTCTTGAAATGGGTGCCAGCGACCTCCAAACAGACCCGGGGTGACGAGGTAGAGTTTGAAACGGCCCGTGCAAGCCACCATCTTGATCACTTCCTCTTTTTGCTGCTGCATCCAGTCGCGGGGAAAAGTGTCGTCGGGACGCCGGTACCGAGCGGGCCTGCTTTCCCCGCCAAGACGAAGCGTGCCCTGATTCGGCAGGGAGATTTGTACCTGGGAATCATCCGGAACCTCAAGATAGCAACAATATCCCATGTCCTTATGAAGAGTCAGCCCATCGAAGGACCTGAACCGATAGTGGTTGGCGGAATAGAGCCGGCCGACCTCAACAGTCCGAGTGTTTTTGTCCCTGGCGATACCGACCCGAAGTTCGGGGCTCAAGAGTTGATGGTAAATGTCTTTGAGTTGGGATGTCTCGAGCTTCTCTTCACGGAGGGTCCCTTGCAGCAGGTACCAGTCCAGGTACTTATGGGAGATCATGTAGCGACTTGAAGTGTCATTGATTTTATTGTTGTTTCTTCCGATTGCGGATAATTTCTTCAAGCTCTTACCCACATTGGTGCAGGCACTCAAATCCGCTGCTTCATCCGGCACGCTGAAAAGCAGGAGTTCCTTTGTGCCTTGCTCTTGACTCACCACATCCGCAGGCATCGGCAGAATGATCTCATAGTCGCCTTCCGACTCTTCAAACACAAAGGGGCCTTTGACGAACACCGCCCCCTTCTTGTCTTTGGAACCCCATGCCTCGTCACTGATGTCTTTACCTGCGATCTGCATGCAGCTCAGGTCGGCTCCGGCTAGATGGGCCAGCGCCGCGGCCTTGATGGCGCCATAGACGGTGGTGGGCCGTGGCCAAATTTCGGAAACGCCGTAGCCGTCGACACCCGCATCAAAGGGCAAGTTGGTGCGATAGAATTGCGTGTCCACCGGGTCCAAGAGGTACGTTATCATTGTCCGCCCCCCTTCGCGATGTAATGGGCCAGGTCGAGAAAGGCCAAGATCTCGGCATAGCGGCTCATGTTCATTTGGGGTGGTATGCCGCTCACAATCGTATTGAGGCACTTTAAGCCTTCGATGATCGTATCTCTCGTCCCCGTAGCGGAGTTTTTGTCCCAATGTCGGCCGATAATGCGCCCTATTTCCCGATTGAAAAGATCAGATGAGTTCTGCCAGAGTTCCTGTCGTTCATCTTCGTCGGTCACAATTGCTAGGTTCACATCGCCCAGGGCTGTCCTTTCCCGTTCAAGGTCGGCCAGCCAGCGGGGAGACAGGCGTCCTTCCGATTGTTCTTTTATGAGAAGCGAAAGGAGTTCAAGAGGTTTGAAGTTGTTGCTTCCACCCGGGATTTTCTCTTCCCACGGCCCCACGGTTTCCACGGGAGCGCCGGAACGGCGCAGGATGCGCACCGCCCAACTGTTCTTGCCGGGCCGATCCTTTGCTTTTTCCAGCGTTTGGAAGGCCTGCCGAATGGCCGATCGCAGTGGGTACTGATGATGGAAGATCACGGCTCCCACGGAAAGGGTGAGAGGCTTGCTTGGCACACTCCCACTTAACGGCTTTTCCACAAAGTTCGCCCAGGCTTCGCGAAGCGCCGGAAGAGCCGTCGGAAGATCCTGCAAGGGCAACATGGCCACCCCTTCGTCGCCGCCCCAATAGAGAATGCGCCCGGGTATTTGCTCTTCCAGCACCTGGGGGGCCCGTTGAGTGGAAAAATCCACAAGAAGCTTGCTGAGAGCCCGGTGGTGGGCCTCGGTTTGAATGGTGCTCAACAACTCGCCCATGCTGTCGCCGTCTGCGGTCAGCAATACCAGGTATTTGGAAGGAGGCACCAGCCGTAAGGCCACCTTGTCGGCCGCTTGAGAAAATTCTTCTTTGAGTTTCTTTAAGGCCTTTAACGCCTCTTGCGTGTCGTATCGTCGACGGGAATGGTTGTAGAAATCTTCGATGAACCAGTCCCCATCCATAAAGAACCGATAACGGGCATAGCCTTTGAACCGGAGGTCCAGGTAGCGGGGCCAGCCCGTCTTGACGGGTTCTTCGATCTTCCGGCCGGCTTTGCGGCATTGGATCTTGTGGTCATGTAATGCATCGAGCAGGTTCCTTTCAAAGGACTGATCCGTTGAGCGGACTTTCGACAAGAGTTCCAAGCAGTCCTTGTGATAGCTCACTACAGCCATGGTGCTGGTGGACGGGACTTCTCCTGAGGGCATCTGAAAAACCACATGGGGGGCCAGGCGTTTGACGATGCACACGGCGCAAAGATATTCCCCGTCGCGAAAACGATATCGATTTTGCTGCGAGCCGCGAACGCTCGTTTCCCACCAATCTCTAACCTCTTTTCGGCTTCGGCAACCGTCGGGATAAATAGCGGTCCGCAGGCCGCAAAGGGAACACACATGGCCTTCCTGGGGAGCCAGCGGATCGAAGATCCGGCTCGCCTTACGAGCCCCCATCCATTCCTCCACGTTCCGGTAGCCGTCGTTGTGATTGGCGTTCATGAGTTGGCGCCAAACATAGAGGATCTCGAAAGATCGAAAAGCTATCTGGTCGTCCCATCGGGGCGGGCAGCTGAAGCTGGGTAGCCTCGCCGCGGCACTCGCCGGTGAGAGGTTCTTGGAGCCTTTGGAGCGTCCGCTGGTGAGAAAACTCTTAAAGAAGTAGTCGCGCACATTTTCAGCGATTCTTTGCCAAATCTCCCAAACGGCCTGCTCCGCAGCTTTCAGCTTGGACTCTGGATCCGATGGAGTGACGGCAAAGAACCGGTTGGGAAGCGACGGCCGGAATGGATCCACCTTGTTGAGGCCGCTTAGATCCCAGCACCTTGAAGGATTTTGTGTGGCGGCCCTGTAGAGCGGGTTGCCGTCCACATGGGGAAAGATCACTTCCTTCGCGCCGAACGCCTGGATGGCACGGGCGTTGAGGTAGGAGAGCAGAAAACTCCCCGCCCAATAGTCCTGGGTCTTGCGGGCGGTTTGGATGAATTCCTGCACCGGTCCGATCTGAAACAGACAAAAGCAGCCCATAGGAGTTCTCCCCCGTTAACTTTTTTAGGTATCCCTTGCCCGGGCCACGCGATCAACAATGCCGAAATCCACCGCTTCCTGCGGGGTAAGCCAGTAATCGGACTTCAAAACGGCTTCGATCTCCTCTTTTGACTTCTTGGTGTGGCGGCTGAGAATGTCCACCATTTGTTTGTGAACCCGATCGAATTCTTTCATTCTGACAATGAGTTCCTGGTAATTTCCTCCTACTGCAGTGGAACCCTGATGAATCATGATCCGGCAGTTCTCGCTGGCAATCCGGTGCCCCGGGCTACCCGACGCCAGCAGCCAAGCCCCCATGGATGCCGCTCTGCCGATGCAGATGGTGTGGATCGGAGAACGAATCATCTGCATGGTGTCATAGATGGCCAATCCGGCGTCCAAAGATCCTCCTGGGGTGTTGAGAAAGAGTCGAATGGGCTCCTGCCCGAGACTATCCAGCACAAAAAGGTTGGGGATCAAGGAGGCCGCCGCCTCTTCATCGATCTCTCCGAAAAGAAAAAGCACGCGATTGTCAAATAGAATCCCGCGGGGGTCTGTTTGCATAAGGATTCCCTCCGCTGATGTGTGGGTCATGGCTGTACTGGTTCGTGGTAACGTCACTTGCTACGAACGCTTCACGCCAGCACTTCTGATCTTGCGCCGCTTTAGCTTATCGATTTCCGCCACAAGCTCACCCTTTGAGGAATTAAGCGAGACCTTAATGGATCGGGCCTTTTCCCACGTCTCATCGGAATGAAATCTGAGAAGAGCCAGGGGGTAACCGAGGAGGTTGTCCATGGCCCGGTTAAGATCCCGTGCGCCGTATTCGGGATGGAAGGCCTGCTCACACAAGAAGGACATGGCATCCTCGGAAAGGTGTATCCTTTTTTCAATGGCATCCTCCAGCCTGCGCAATTTCTGACCGATAAAGCCACGCATCACCTCGTGGGTCAGAGGCTTGAAGAACAAAATTTCATCCAGGCGGCCCAAAAATTCGCTTGGAAAATACTGGCGAATCATCTTGAGCGACGCGGCTTCCTCCTGACGGATGATTTCGGAAACAGTCTGTCCCGGCGTTGCGATAATGGGTTGCCGCACGGAAAACCCCAGGTTGGTGGTCATGAGAATGACCATGTTGCGCAGGTCTATGGGGTTTCCCAAGACGTCCACCATACGCCCCGTATCGAAGGCATGCAGGAAGAGCAGGATCACCGAAGGGTGAGCTTTTTCGATTTCGTCCAGAAGCAACACCCCATAGGGGTGTTCTTTGACCATTCGGGTGAAAGCCGGGACCCGCTGTGCAACCTCTGTGGAACTGACGCCGGGAACTCCCAACAATGTATGGATGGAGGCTTCACTGGAGTAGGTGCTCATGTCCAGGCGCACCAGCTCTCTGTCACTGCCGTTTAGGTATGCCGCCAAGGCTTTGGCCAGCTCGGTCTTGCCGACCCCTGTGGGACCCGCCAACAAGAAAACACCTTGAGGGCGATCCCTATGCACCGTCGTTCTGGCTCTCGCGATGATGAGACGCCGACACAGGCGCGCGATGGCTTCCTGTTGGCCCAAGATGTGGGCATTCAATACATTCTCCATGGCCTGTATTTGCTCCACAGGCGCTGCGATCGCCTCTACGGGTATGCCCACGGAATCCGCCACTGCGCGGCGAATCTCTTCTCGTTTTATGGGGCTGGAATCCCCTGCCAGAGTCTTTACGGCAAGGATTTTGTCGATAAGACGAAGGGCTTTGGCCGGATGGTACTCAAAAGGCATGTATGTGTCACTTTGAGAAATCAGGTAGCGCATTTCTGCACGGGAAAGGAGGCTCCCGGCCGAGACGCCTTTATAGCGACCTTTGAAGCTTTCCATGATCATCTCTTCCACGGCTGATCGAGAAGGTTCTTTGAGGCGATAGAGATGAAATCTCCGCGCAACCGCTGGCTGAGGCTCGATGAACGTTAAGTACTCCTGATCGGTAGTGGCGCCGATGATAGTCAACTCACCCCGGCTCAAGCGGGGCAAAACGAACTGGACACTGTACCGATGAGCAAAAATCGCGTGGATCTCGTCCATGAACAAGACAGCGGGAAGTTGCTGGCATTCGCTTACAATTTCTTTGAGTATCTTGATATACTTTCCCCAATTATCGCTGTCCCCTACGTAACCCCAGATCTCGGAGAAAGAAGTAGCGATGATGCGTGTTTTTCGTAGATTGGGAGGAGCCTGCCCTTTGACGATGCATTGCGCCAGCCCTTCCACCAAAACGGTTTTACCCACACCGCTCGGCCCTAGGATAATGACGTTTCTCATCCCCGGCCGGCTGAGAAGCATGAGAAGATCGCTCATCTCTCGATCCCTGCCGCGGATCGGACTAGCGCGGTCATAGATCAGGTCTACATACGCTTCATAAGTCAGATCGCGGCCGACATTGGCGCATACATAGTCTTCGTCATCCAGGTAAGGGAACTCGATCAGAGACTGCTTCACCTTTTGGCTCGAATACGCGTCGGCTGGCCGTTCCGATTCTTGCCTATGGTCATTCCCCATAAGTTTCCTCCCCTTCCCTGGAACATTGTATCTCGGCGACACGACCACAACGCGAAATCGAGTCTCGCATTCAACATCGGTGAGGAGAAGTTGTCCAAACGGCGGAAACCGCGAGCTCCCGCCGCAACAAGGTTCATAATTCGTGAAACATTTTGCTTAGGTTCAAGCCGCCCCTCTCATCTTCAGCTGGGAGTCAGCACGGGCCGCAACGGCAAGGTGCGCTAAAACTTAAAAGGCCGCTGCAGGATGGTCACATGTTGTAGGGGGTGTTCTTTTTTACTCGAGCATACGGAAAATGTTCAAGAAAAAACGTAGGGCGAAACTGCCTGACACGTTATCGCCGTTCGCACGTGATCCGGCTTATCGTCAGAGTCGATCGTAACGCCGCCGGACTTGATTTCAGGCTTCGGTCCAAGCGGGTTTTCCTATTCCAGGATCCGATCTCAACGGGCCCAAGACACCTTTTGTGAAAAATGTTTCCAACTTTGAGGCATCCGCCTTGACACAGTTCCACGTCCCCTCTTTGGATTTCTCCTTAAACATCCACATTGAGCGAACGTCGACACCGGTCATGCCCCCGGCGACGCTTCCCAGATCTTCACCTTGCAGGTGATACCTGTCGTCCTTACAGAACGAGGGGTCGAGGGCGTACCTGACGGTCGGCGGGAAAAAGGGTCCGGCTCCTCTGACCAACCTGCTTCACAAGCACCGTTTGCCCAAAGAGCAGTTCATCCAGCTTTCCCTCCACAGATGGGTCGTGGAAGATCACTGCATAAACGAGACAGACTCTCTCGAGATTGAGAAGTTTCATGGCACCCCCCCAACAGCATTCGTCAGGAACTATTCGCCGTGGTCATTCTGTGCATCATTGCCCGAACCCTCATGAACGTCACGCCCGAGGCGGAGGGCCCAAAGGGCGCTGAATTCCAGTTCAACAGTGCCCTCATCAGTCTCTCGGCCGAAGCCGCGCTGTTGGGCCTTGATGATCATCAGGCGAAATCCTTTTGATGGTAGAAATAGCTGGACTTTAAGATCAGTATTGTGCTGCCTGAAACAACCTCCCTTGATGAACTTACATGACCCTAAATTGTACGATTTAATGCTGGAAAAAGTCTATTCTTTGGGCTATGTTGTTGAATCGAAAAGATATTTGAGGGATCCAATTCCGATTCAACGCAAACCCAAAGGGTAGGTCTCGATCATGCCACAAAACAAACAAGCTGATAAGAGTAAAATTGATAAGGTTGAATCCACGTCGGATACCATGACCTCTCGAGCTGGTCTGAGCCTTTTCGTCCGTTATCTGGAAAACATAGGCATTTTGGTCTATCTGGTGACGCTTTTTGGCGCTGTGAGAAAGAGCCGGAAGGGCCTTGCGGTAGAAGAGGTTTTCAAGCAGCTGTTTTGCTTTTTCCTGGATGGCACAAGTTCCAGCTTGTCCACCTTCGACGATCTGAAAGAGGATCAGGGTTATGCCGGGGCCATCGAAAGTCGCAAGGAAGATCTTCTTTCCCGGGCCTCCGTGACACGTTTTTTTGAGGGGTTTTCATGGTTTCGCATTTGGCTGTTTCGCCTGCTTCTTCAAAGGCTTTTTCTTTGGCTTCTGCGTTTAGCCCAGCCGAAAGTAATCGAGCTGGGCATGGACACCATGGTGATGGACAACGACCAGGCACGAAAGCGTCCACGTGTTGAGCCCCCCTGCAACATGGTTCGTGGTTTCCAGCCTCTTCAGATGACATGGAGTCGTTTCATTGTGGAAGCCGTGTTTCGAGGAGGGAGCAAGCACAGCAACCACTCGGACACAGTTGATAAGATGGTTCGCCATAGGGTGCAAAAAATCCGCAGGGGCTATCGAAAGGATGAAGCGATTGTGGTGCGGGTCGATGCGGGATTCTTTGATCAGAAACTCTTTGAGGTCTTTGAGCAACTGCAGGTGGGCTACATTTGTTCGGGCCGCATCTACAAAGACGTTATGGAGTAGGCTCGGGCCACGCACGAGCTCCATTGGAAACGATTCGTGCGAGACAAAAAGGCATGGGAGTCCACGGAGTTCGGGAGTCGAAGAGAGTCTTGGACTCGGTTTCGAAAGGCGATCTATTGTCGTCCTGTGAGGGCCAACAGACAGTTGTGGCTGCCTTTTGTCCACCCGAAAAGAGTTCTTTACACGAATCTCGGAATGGGGGGAGCGCTTGACGAACACTTCAAGAAAGCAGGCATGAACTCCTAGCTCACCTGTGCGTATGTTATGGCCAGCGCCCACGGTCGTGGAGCGTGATCCATCGAGCTCCCAAAGACTCCGCCCTAAATTGTCAGGGATAAATCACCAGCGGAAGCAAAGAATATCAGCAGACAACAAATCACTCCAGCGGACGGGCCATGGCCCGCCGCTGATTTTGATCGTTAAACCTGAGTTCCCCTCGGCTTGAAGAAATCCTTCCCTTTTCCTCGCCTGGTGCGGTCCATTATTAGGGCTGGGCCAAGGTGGTCCCGTCACATCGGTTCTCATTTAAGTCTGCCGCCGGAACGGCAGGGTTGTCG
>FWPV01004256.1_pt1 | contig 30886 bp, 31 predicted proteins | sample 2228371 | NCBI WGS metagenome assembly FWPV01 (sample SAMEA103939776, study PRJEB20133) | metagenome | reverse complement strand
GGTCAGGTAGGTTAGCACCAGGGCCCATTCCTCATCACTGACGTCCGAGGGGTATGCACGGCGGTTCATGCTCTAAACATAACCGCAGTGTCTGATTTGGGTAAGGTGGTTTGTGGATTCTAGGGCTTGTAACAGAAGTCGGGATAAGATACGCTAACACCGGTGCGGGGTCAAACTGCCCATGCATGCGCCAGGCTTTTATCGTTTTCCCCTATCCCTCTCCCCCTGCGGGAGAGGGGGGCGGCACTGTCGGTTAGCTTGGCGCTCATTTTGCCAAACAGGACACTTCTAATAGCAAACCAGTGACGCCGGGTGAGGGGCTGCAACCAATGCTTCCAAGCAAATGCTAAGAGCCTGTGCATGCGTGAGGATATCTGGAGTTGAGCTTCTGTGCCTGTTGCAAGGAAGCTCATTGAAGGGTAGTTGACCCTGGATTTTAGCTTGCTGGCAAGGCAATAACTCCCTAGCACTCAAGTCTAGTCCTCTATAATCGAGTCATGCCTCCCTCCCACGATGAGGCAAAAGCCTTGCTTGTTCGGCTCCGTACGGGCGACCCAACCGCAGCTTCAGATTTAGTTGTGGCTTACTTGGACGATCTTGCTCGCTGGCTTCAAAACCGGAACCCAACCGTAAGTGCCGAAGACTGCCTTACTGCTGCCGAGGATGCTTTGCTGGCTTTGATTAAAAAGCCTACCAGCTACAACCCGAAGCGGAGTTCGCTAATGGGATACCTTCAAATGTCTGCCTCAGGTGATCTCAAAAACTGGTTGAGGGCAGAACGGCGGCATGTATGGCGCAAGATCGACCTCGAGGATGTCGAACTTTCACTGGGAGAGGGGAAATACCTTAGGGACGGGGAGGCCGACCCAGCTCAGCGGCTGGAAGAGAAAGAGTGGAGCCCAAGGTCTGCAAAGGTGATAGGCGCTTTGCGGACGAAGCTGAGCCCAGAGGAGCAAAGGGTGATGGATTTGATGCTAGATGGCGAGCGGAAAACCCAGGCCTATGCTGAAGTCTTGGGTCTCTCAAGGCTGCCCGCTGCTGAGCAGAAGCGCGAAGTCAAGCGGGTTAAGGACCGGCTCAAAAAGCGTCTAGAGCGCACTTGGGGAAAGGAGAGGCCATGAGCGCCATCCGACACATGTCTAAACGGGTGGGTCAGGACCCCTTCTTCCTCGCTTGGGCACTTCGGGTGTATGCCGAGAGTGAGGCGATGGGTGATCCCGAACTCGCGTCCTTCCTGGGAGGTGAGACTGATGCCCTTCCCGCCCTGCGGCTGTGCCGGCGCCCTTCATCCACATCGGCGGCATTCCGGGAGGAACTTCGGACCATCGCGGGGCGATTCGGCCTCAAGATCGAAGCTTTAGCTGAGGTGCTACGCCGGGCCGAGGCGCTCGAGAGTCTACGCGCTGCTGAAGGGAAGGGGTTGTTGATGGCTGCCCGTGATCGACAAGAGCCGGATGAGGGAGAGTTCTAATGAATACCCCTTTGTGGGTATCGGAGCTGGCCGCTGCCTTCTGGGAGCAGGCAGGGGAGGAGGAGCCGTTCCCCCGAGACTTGCGCCGAGGCATAGCTCTAGGTCTGCCGCTCAGCGTGGTGACTATCCCGGCCCTGAGTGTGGGCGGGGTGAGGCGCTGGTTAGCCCACAATGGGGTCAATCTCGTTATAGACGCTCCAGAGCACAATCTGCGCGCCTGCTTGGTAGCCCGCTTTGGCAGGGGCATCGTCTTCCTGGACGCCGCCGACCCACCCGACGAGCAGCGCTTCTCGCTGGCGCACGAGGTGGCTCATTACCTCAGGGACTACTGGAAACCGCGCCAGGAGGCTGTAAAAAGCCTGGGCCCAGGGGTGCTCGAGGTGTTCGACGGGAGAAGGCCCCCTTCCCCTGCCGAGCAGGTTCACTCGCTGCTGGCCCGAATCCCCGTGGAAGCCCACCTGCACCTGATGGAGCGTTCGCCCGAAGGGTTCGCGAGTGACTTCAGGGTTCGGCACGCCGAGGCGCAGGCCGACCGCCTAGCCTTCGAACTGCTCGCACCTGCCAAGCATGTTTTGGCTGGTTCCCCCGAGCGGAACCGTCTGGTGGAGGTGCTGTGCAGGGTGTACGGGTTACCTCGCGTTCCTGCCCTGCAGTACGTCTCGACGCTGCTACCCGAAGAGGAGCAAAGCCCTTGGCTCCTTCGCTTGGGGCTTCGGCGCTGAATGTCGAACTTTTAGCGGAGACTGGGAAAAAGGATTCAAGGAGACGACGGCATGGTTGAGCGAGATCTCGACGAAGATCAATACGTAGCCAGCGATACGGATGGGCAAGTGCCGGATGTAAGCGCCGAGGAGTACCGGGAAGCCTTTGGTGAGGACATCACCCGTACCCTCGACCTCGAGACCTGGAAGACCGGTGAGGATCTCTCCGAGGTGTACGCCCGCCTCGAGGTCGAGGTACGCGAGGCCATCGAGCAGGAAAACCGCACCCGCGAAGAGATCCGCAGGCTGGTTTTCCCTCAGCTCGAGAAGCGCCCAGGAGCCCCAAAGCAGGCAGGCGCTCCTTACGCCTGCAAAAGGGCCGATCTGGAGCAAATCCAGAGAGGACTACTCTTTAACGGCGGGGTAGAAGCTTGCGATGGTACACGCCAGGTACACGACACCCTGCCTCTGACCATTTACCAGATCGGCGTGAGCCTGATTTCGTACCGGGGCGATCAGGGCACCTGGGTTCACCGGCTGTTCCGCCGGGATTTGCGTGCCAACCCCGGCGTGGGAAGCCCTGCTGATGAGGCGCTGGAATTGCTCCAGCGGCGCAGCCATCGGGCTGGCCAGAACCAGGAGAGCCCACGCGACAAGATCAGCAACCTGGCCGGCCGGGCGGTCATGAGCTATGCCGAGCGGGCCATCCTGTTGCGCCGCTCGCAGGCCGTCTGGCGCATGGGCCACGGCAATCCCGCGCCCTACGAGCTCATCACCGGTTCGGGGACGATGGACATGATGGTGGAGTCCACCAAGGTGATCCGTGAGCTGGTGGAGCACCATCAGAAGTTCATCTACGTCGCTAGTGAGCCCAGCGACCGCTTGCTGCTCACGATTGGGCAGGCCCTTTACCCGCTCGAGTACGCCATCGTGGGCAGTTTGCAGGAAGCGATCAGAAAGACCGTGGAGAATGGCCACTACCGGATGAAGGTAAACGTGGACATGACCTGGGATGGGAAAAAGATCGACAGCCCCGAGGCTTGGATCCGCCGTTTCTGCGACTTTGTGGCTCCCCAGGTGGTGGTAGGTGTCTACCGGGCTACCCCCGCCGCCCCCGCCCAGGTCTTCTACGCCCACGCCGAACACGCCCACCTGGCCGCCCACATTGCCATTGCCGACAGCATCCTGCAATACCACCGGGGCTTCCCGATGCTCATTGACCTGGCCGATCACGTCTGCTCCCACGTCTTCGGGCGGGAAACCCTCTATGGTCCTGTCTCGACCGCCTACACCGAGGCCGGCGCCCCCTGGCGGTATCTGAGCGAGCGCGCCACCCGCAAGTAAGGAGATGATATGGACGAATTCCGCTTTGATAAACCTGCTGAGCCCATGAAACTTCCCAGCGACTTCATGGAACGGCTTGACCATGACATTAACAAGGCTGGAGGTGAGCTCGAGCCGGATGAACTTCGCAAAGGCTCAATCGGTGCCACCATGTTCGACCTGCCCAACAGCGAGGACGGCACATTGGTGGTGTTGCTGCCCAAGGAGCACCTCCTCAAAGTACCTTCTCAGGCGCTCTTAAGAATAAAAAGCGCCGATGGGCGCACCTACTTGGGAGTGGTTGCCGCCGGACCTTTCGCTGAGCCGGACACCCTGCGGGGGGATGCTCCCATGCTGGTCAACGTGCAGACTCGAGGGGGCATCTTTCTGCCTCCCTACCATGGGCGCATCGAGGTGAACCTACTAGGCGAGGAGCGAGCCGATGGCAAACTGGTCCCGCCCCGTTTCCGCCCGCTCCCCAACAGCCCGGTCTTCGTGCTGGACGAGGCTGAGTCGGCGGCGGTGTTGAAAGCCGGGGGGGATGTCCGACTCGGGCTGGCCTTTGGTTATGAGGGGATCGAGGTTGGTATCCCTTCCCAGCAAAAAGCGGTTCTGCCCCGGCATACGGCCATTCTCGGCACCACCGGTGGAGGAAAGTCCACCACGTTAGCGCGCCTGAACAAGGAGGCCCAGGAAGCCGGCATGGCGGTAATCGTGCTAGATGTGGAAGGGGAATATACCCACCTGCACGAGCCCACCGAAGACCCGAACATGCTCTTGGCGCTCAGCGAGCGTGGCCAGCAGCCCGCCGGTGTCCCAGCGGGTCACATGACGGTGTACCACCTGGTTGGGCGCGAGCCAGCCAACCCCAAGCACCCCAACCTCAGGGCCTTCTCGCTGCAATTCGCTCGCCTCTCACCTCACACCATCATCGAGATTCTCGATCTGAGCGATGCCCAACAGGAGCGTTTTCTCAAGGCATACGACATCGCTAAGGCAGTGATGCGCGATCTCAGCATTTTCCCTAAACAAGGAGACGCTGAACAAGAGCAACTTGCGTTGGAGATTGACGAGTTCGACCGGGGCTGGCCCCGCCTCACGTTGCAGATGATGCTGGATGTGGTGGGGGCTTGTCTGGCGAAAACGGACAAACGGGAGACCGTTCTGCGCTCCCCTGAGTTTCGAAGCCCGGAGGCTAAAGAAAAGCTCACCAGGCGTATCGCCGAGGCCCACATTCCAGGGAACGTGAGCTCCTGGGCTGCCCTGCTGGGGCGGTTGGCCCGGCTAAGCAGGCTCAAGGTCTTCGATTCTCCCGACCCGACGGCAAAGCCCCTGATTTACAACAAACTGCTCCAGCCGGGCCAAGTCTCCGTGATAGATTTATCGGCCTTTGGAGCTTCAGAGCTGAGCAATATCGTGATTGCCGACCTCCTGCGGGGTTTGCTGGAGGCCCAGGACGACGCTTACCAAGCTTGGGAGCAGGGAAAAGCTGAACCGCCCGCACGAGTACTGGTAATCATTGAGGAAGCGCACGAGTTCCTGAGCGCCGAGCGCATTGACAAAATGCCAATCCTATTTGAGCAAGTAGCACGCATCGCTAAGCGGGGCCGCAAGCGCTGGCTAGGCCTGGTTTTCGTTACCCAACTGCCTCAACACCTGCCCCGGCAGATTTTCGGGCTAGTCAACTCGTACATCCTGCACAAGATCACCGACCCGCAGGTGGTGAGCACGCTCGAGCGGGTCGTGCCGGGCATAGAGAAGAGCCTCTGGCAACGGCTGCCAGGTCTGGCGCCGGGCCAAGCCATCGTGTCTTTCCCGCACATGAGCCGGCCCCTACTCATCGCGGTAGACCCCACCCCATGCAAGCTCCGAATGGTGGAATAGCCCTGTCGCGCTGTGGAGGCCCTTAGGGCTGGCTGGGCTTCCTCGGGTGCTGGCCATCAGTTAGGATGAGCCCAGCTATGAGCCTACCTCGCAAAGGTGTCACCGCATCCTCGAGAGCTGGCCGGGCACGGCAACCCGCCCACGAGGACGATGGGGCTGTCGTCTCTGGCGGCCCTTCTTCGGGCGGCCCCGACACTCAGGTGCCAAGGTTGAGGCCGGTTCACCCCTTTCCTGCGCGCATGGCTCCCGAGATCGCTTTCTCGCAAATGAAACCGCTGCCGCCAGGTTCGCTGATCCTCGACCCTATGGTCGGTTCAGGGACCACCGTGCGCGTGGCGACGGAATTAGGCCATCGGGCACTCGGTTTCGACCTCGATCCGTTAGCCGTCATGATGTCCCGTGTGTGGACGACGCCGGTGAGTCATCAGGCTCTGATGGATTCTGCAACCGAATTGGTTGAATCTGCCAAGGCACTGGGCAAGGTTGAGCTTCCCTGGATAGACGAGGACTCTAGAACCACGCAATTCGTCAACTTCTGGTTCGCGGACAGGCAACGCCGCCAATTGCGGAAGATTGCCTATCTCCTAAACGCCATGCAAGGGCCTCTCGCAGATGCCCTACGCATTGCTCTGAGCCGAATCATCATCACGAAGAAAGGGGGTGCTTCACTAGCCTGGGACACTTCACACAGCCGTCCCCACCGCGTGGTCGATGATAACGACTTCGACGTCTATGAAGGCTTTGCCAGATCGGCTGCCTATTTGGCGAAGTTGTTTGAGAAGCAGCCCCCTAAGGACGGGGCGACGATCCTGCCTGGAGACGCCAGGTCGCTCGACGCCACGGAGGACGGCTTAGCCGATGCAGTGATCACCTCCCCGCCTTACCTCAACGCTATCTCCTACCTGCGCGGTCATCGACTTTCCCTGGTTTGGCTGGGCTATAAAGCAGGAGAAAGTTTCCGCTTGAACAGCTCAGATATGACGGAAGAGCAGGCTGGCTCTGCGGCGCGTGAAGTGCTCGAGCTCATGCTGAGGGAGATGGGAGAGACTGACCGCCTACCGCCGTCAGAACAGCGCGTGGTAAAGCGGTATGCGGCAGACTTGCAGGCCATGGTTCGCGAGACGGTGCGCGTGCTCAAGCAAGGCGGTAAGGCCATTTACGTCATCGGCGACTCCTGCCTTCGTGGGGTACAGATCAGCAACTCGGCCGCCCTTAGGGTCGCCGCGCTAGAGGCAGGCTTGGAGCTTGGTCGGGAATACAGGCGAGAGATCCCCCCGAACCGGCGGTACCTGCCCCCGCCGACCCATCCCGGAGGATCGCCTCTCGAGAAGCGAATGCGGTGGGAGTATGTGTTGGTTTTTGATAAGCCTTAGAGAAAAGGTTGTCTTGAGGGATCCTCCGTGGGTAAGCAAGAGCCGACTAAGCAAAGGGTAGAGGGGCCGATGTGCGACCCATACAGGTTATCTTTAGACTATTTTCTCTGGCAGTAAGGGCAGAAATGCGTGCCCCGTCCCCCCACCACCATCTTCACAATGGCGCCCTTGCAACCCGGGCGCTTACAGGGCTGGCCGGTGCGGTCGTAGGCGTTGTGGTGGAACTGGAAGTAGCCGGGTTCGCCGCCAGGTTGCTGGTAGCTCTGGTCGGAGAGGGTCGAGCCCCCGGCCTCCACCGCCTGTTCCATCACGGCCCGAATGGCCTTGTATAGCTTCTTGATTTCCGACAGCGAGAGCGAGTCGGCGGGCCGCTCGGGGTGGATTTTGCTCATCCATAGCGACTCATCGGCGTAGATGTTGCCCACCCCCGCTACCGCTTCCTGCGAGAGTAGCACTTCCTTGATTTTTCGAGTGGTTTGCAGGAGCGATTGTTTGAACCCGGCCAGGGTGAAATCTTGCGAGAGCGGTTCGGGCCCCATGCGGTTGAGCAGGTCAATCTCGTGGTAGTCGCCTGCCTCGACCACCCACCATTTCCCGAAGCGGCGGGGGTCGGTGTAGTAGAGGGTCTGTTTGGGCAAGTGCAAGGTGAGCCTGGTGTGCCGGTTCGGCTCAAAACGAAAACCCCCGGTCATGCCCAGGTGCACGATGGCTTCCAGCTTCCTGTCCAGATGCAGTATCAGATACTTGCCCCGCCGCGAAGTGCCCAGTACCCTACGCCCTTCGGCCAGTTCGGTGCGGCGGTAGCGGGCGGGGTCGTTGTGTAGAAGTTTTTCAATGCGTTGGCCCAGCAGGTAGGGCTCGAGGATGCGCCGGGTGGTCTCGACTTCGGGGAGTTCGGGCATGGCAGGGGTTAGGGTATCGGGGTTGAGGGAAAGGGAACAACCGCATGCTCACAGTTTTGCCCGCGTGGGCGGATAGTTCGCATTGAAAATACAGTTCTTACCTTCAGCTTTATCTATTTTGTGCTTGGTTGCAGCCTTGTTGGACCATCGCCATAGGTGTGGCAGACCATCCGGGCGACCAATGTTGTGTCCAGGACAAGGCTTTTTGAGGTCGGATGGGTCAAGAAAGTTGAAGAGCGCTCTATTCAGCAGCGCGTTCCTGGGCGCGGTTGTCTTCCAGGGCCCGGCGGCATTCGCGGAACACGTACAACACCAGTACCGGGAAGGGAATATCCTGCTCGAGGGCTTCCTGTACGGCAAAGTAGCGCCCCGGATCGGCAGCACGAACCCTGGGGGCCAGCATCGTCCATAGCTTGAGCAAGCCTTCGCGGCTGTGCGGAAGCGCTTCCTCGAAGCGCTTGAGGGGGTCAGAGGGCGTGTTCATCTTCAACACGTAAGGCCGAGCAGACTTAATCACGCTCTCAGGGTAGGTCGGCTGGTGTTTTTCAACAGTATTCCAGACTAAGCACTAACCAACCGTTTAGTTGTGAGGATTCCAGGTAACTCCACTTCCAGGGATCGTTCCACTAAAGAAAAAGCGTTGCGCATGTGGCTTGGATCGGCGGTATTGCCCATTTTGAGCTGTAAGTACTGATCCAGGGTGATGGGGCTGAAGGGTAGGGGGGAGATGAGCGGAACCACCAGATCCATCAGGGCCAGCGGGATGGGCAGCAGGGGTTTTTGGGAGCCCAGGGTATCGCGCACCAGCAGCAGCAACTCGCGGAAGGTGTACTCTTTGGGCCCCACCAGGTTGTAGCTGCGGTAGAAGGTGTTGGGACGGCTTAGCGCCTGTTCGAATGCAAGGGACACATCGCCCACCCAGATAGGACGGAACACAAAGCTGCCATCGCCAATTTGGGGGATGAAGGGAATGGGGGCGGTGACCAGCCCTTTCAAAATGCCCCCAAAGAACTCGTCGCCCTGGCCGAAAATCAGGCTGGGGCGCAGGATGGTCCAGTCCAGTCCGGAGGCCTGTACCAGTTCCTCACCTTCGGCCTTGGTCTCGTAGTAGCGGCTGCCGGTACCCCGGGCGGTGCCCAGCGCCGACATGTGCACGAAACGTCGAATGCCCGCGGCTCTGGCTGCTGCCAGGCTGTGGCGTACCCCTTCCACGTGAGCCTGACGGAAGGTCTGGTCGCCCTGTTCGCGGATGATGCCCACCAGGTAGATCAGGGCTTCCTGGCCCTGGGCCGCCTCGAGCAGACCCTCGTCTTTGGCGGCATCGGCCATCACGTAGCGCACCCCCGCAAGCGGGCCTTCGCCCCGCCTCGAGGCCACCGTGACCTGGTGGCCTTGCTCCAGCAGGTGCCGCGCCAGGTGGGTGCCCACGTAGCCGCTGCCGCCGACGATGAGTACCTTCATAAACCATCTACACCGCTTGTAGCATCCGGCTTTCGGCCTCGAGCTCCAGGGTCTTGCGGTCTACCAGGTAAATTTTGCGATAGCCGGTGTCCAGGATGCCCTCGTGGCGCAGGTCGGAGAGCAGCTTGCTGACCGACTCACGGGTGGAAGCGGTGGCGTCGGCGATTTCTTCGTGGCTGGCGGTGACATAGACCCCGCGTTCGTCCTGACCTTTGGCGGCGGTGGCGGCCAGGTAGAGCAGATAGCGGCAGATGCGGCTGCGCAGTTCGCCCCACTGAAGGTGGGTCTCGTAGGCCTGGACCTGTACCATCTGGCTGGCCAGACTTCCGGCCAGGGCCCGCAGGTCGTCGTTGGAGAGGGTTTTGGGGTCCACGGCAAAAGCAGCCGCCTCGGTCAGGGCTTCGGCGGTATACTTATACTGCCGCTCCGAGAGACCCTCTTCACCGAAATAGTCGCCCGGCAGGACGTGGCGCAGGGTGAGCTGGCGTCCATCGGGCAGAATCTCGATGATGCGCACCAGGCCGCGCTCGAGGTGATAAAGCACATCCGCACGGTCGCCTGCCCGGTAGATCACTTCTTTTCTACGAACCTTTTTCATATGGCCTCCTTGAACAGGACTTGCGAGATTGCAACATGGCAGAAGGATGACGATTTTGCTCCACAGGGAGCGTCCCCCCTGGAAAAGCCCGGCGCTACCACAGACCCGCCTCCTTCAGGGCTACCGAGAGCGACTCAGCCAGCTCTCGGGGGTCGTTGCCCATATAGCGAGCCCCCAGCCGCTCCACCGAGCGGGGGTCGTTGGCGGCGGCACGCCCGCCCACCACAACCAGCGGAGCCAGATGGCTGAGGGCCTGGTGGGGAAGCGACTCGAGGGAAACGGGCTGGGCCGCAGAAAGCACAATGGCTTTGGCCCCGGTGCGCTCGGCGAAGGATTTGAGGTCGGCCAGGGGGGTATTGGGGCCCAGGTAGTGAACCATGTAACCGGCCCGGCGCAGGAACAATGCGGTAATCAGGCTCCCGATCTCGTGCTGCTCCCCCGGCAGGGTCGAGACCACCAGGGTGGGCCCCAGTGAACCGCCCATCAGATTGAGCAGACCCTGCAAGGAACCCCGCAGGTAGGTGCTGGAGAGGTGTTCCTGGGCGGTGGTGACCCGGCCCATATGCCAGCCGTCCCCGATGCGGCGCAGGCAGGGCGAGATGACGTCCATGATGACGGTCTCCATGGGGTGGAGCTTGTAAGCCTCCGATAGAATCCGTTCAGCGGCTTCGGTGTCGGCGCGTAGCAGGGCTTCCTCGAGCTCAAGCGAGAGCGTTTCGGGGGGGCGGGGACCTTCCTGGGTCAGGCCCTCGAGGTAACGCCTAACCGCCTGGGCGGGGGCTACCCCCTCGGCAATCCATTGCTTGATTTGTCGCAGGGCCTCGAGGTCGGTCTCGCTGTACAACCTGTGTCCACCCGGCGAACGCTCGGGCCGGGGAAAACCGTAGCGCCGCTCCCACTGGCGGAGAAGCGCAGAAGACAGATGGGTGCGCTCCTCCACTTCGGCGATGGTGTATACCCCTAGATCGTTGCGCATAAGTAAATCCTTTTGTTACATAATAGGGTAGATTACTGTTCAAGTTATGTCAAGGCTTTGTGCGAGAAATTGTCCACGGTTTGTAGAAGTTTAGGAATGTATCCGAATATGAGGTTTACAATGAACGAAATTTTTCCAGACCAACGAAAGCAAGCACCCATTACGTTTGCGGCGCGAACCAATCTCGTTCCTCTTACGGCAATTGGCTACGAAATCTGGCGAAAAAGAGCCCTCTCCCTGCTCTCTGGCAGACCTTTTCCGCTACACGAAGAGTTAGCCTTATTGGTAAAGTCAGTGCAACCTGTTGCTGGGTCACAATTTTTAGACCTGGGAACTTCTACGGGCTTGTACGCCAGAGCCTTGCTCGAGGCCGGGGCCGCCAGGGTTTACGCCCTCGATCTCTCGCCAGCGATGCTAAAAGTGGCCCTCCAGAAGGCCAGGGGATATGCGGGTTTCGTGCCCCTCCTGGCTCGTGCCGAGGCCATTCCGTTGCCCGAGGCCTCGGTGGACGGGGTGGTGGTGGGGGGCAGTTGGAACGAGTTCCCTCATCCTCAGGTGGTGGTGGACGAGATGTACAGGGTGCTCAAACCAGGGGGACGACTGTGGATTATGTTCAGCCACCGCTCTGACAGCCCCCTCCAGCGCGTGTTGGAATGGACTGGATTACGCTTTCCGGCCCTTCCCGAACTAATGGATTCACTGTCCAAAAGTGGTTTCAAGGTAGACGGCTGGCGGGAGGGGTCGGTAGCATTTGTGACAGGGACAAAAGTCCCAACCCATCACTAGACGCATAGTAGGCCCATACGGGAGAGACAGGAGACCAGCATGGAACCCAACTGGCAAGCTGTATCGGAAATTATCCGTCGCCACTCGGCCACGTTTTATTACGGTAGCTTGCTGTTCCGGGGCGAGGCCCGCAAGGGCGCCTGGGCCGTGTATGCGGCTTGCCGTATTGGGGACGACGCCGTGGATGAGTCGGCCAACCCGCTGGCCGATTTGAACGAATGGTGGGCCGGCATCGAACGGGCCTACGCCGGGATGCCCAGAGAAGACTGGGAAGTGGCCCTGGCCTGGGCCCTGGAGCGCTGGGACATTCCCCAACATGCCTTTGCCGACATGAAAGAGGGCTTTCTGGCCGACCTGAACCCGGTGCGCCTGGAAACCCTGGACGAGCTATATGCCTACTGCTACCGGGTGGCCGGGACGGTGGGTCTGATGATTGCGCCCATTGGCGGCGCTGGGGAAGCAGGCCGCGGGGCGGCCATCAAGCTGGGCCAGGCCATGCAGCTTACCAACTGCTTGCGTGACGTAGGCGAAGACCTAGCGCTGGGGCGGGTGTATCTGCCCGCCGAGCTGATGCACAAGCACGAGGTGTCCATCGAAGACCTGCGCCAGGGCCGTATTAGCCCGCGCTACGTGGCCTTGATGCGCGAACTGGCTGCCGAGGCCCGCCGGCTCTACCGCGAGGGCCTGGGGGGCCTCAGGTACCTCCAGACCGGGCGTGGGGCCATTGCCCTGGCCGCCCTGCAATACCAGGGCATTCTGGACAAGCTCGAGCTGATGGGTTGGGACAACCTCTCGAGGCGGGCCTCGCTTTCCACCTACGAGCGGGTGTTGCTCCTGCCCAAGGCCATCTGGCTGCGGGGCGCGTAGGGCTTGATCGTGGGATGAAAAGCCAGAGAATTAGCGGTCGCCAACAGACGGCCCTGCAGACCGCTGGCGTATGATGCTGCCGGTATGCCGGATTTTGATGTGGTAGTTGTGGGCGCGGGGCACAACGCGCTGGTGACAGCGGCCTACCTGGCCCAGGCAGGGTACCGGGTGGGGGTGTTTGAGCGGCGTAAGGTGCCGGGCGGGGCGGTCTCGACCATAGACCACGAGGGCTTCCGCTTCGACCTGGGGGGCAGTGCCCACATTCTGATTCGCCTGACCCCCATCCCGGACGAACTGGAACTGTACCGACACGGGCTTCAGTACCTCGAGCTCGACCCCCTCTTCCACGCCTCCAACGCCAAAGAAAGCTGGTTTGTCTGGCGCGACCCCGAGCGCACGGCGGCAGAGCTGGACGAGCGCTACCCCGGCCAGGGGGCGGCCTACCGCCGCTTCATGCGCGACTGGATGCCCTTTGGCCAGGCCGTCAAGGAAGCCTTTTTGGCCTCACCCAGCCCCCTCAACCTGGGGCAGAAGATGATCTGGGGGGCGGGCTTCGGGCGCGACTGGCAGAAGCGGTTGCCGCAGATTCTGCGCCCCTATGGCGACGTGGCGCGGGAGTACTTCAGCGAGGAGCGGGTGCGGGCTCCCCTGGTCTGGATGGCGGCGCAGTCCGGCCCGCCCCCTTCCGACCCGCTCTCGTCACCGTTTTTGCTCTGGCACCCGCTTTATCACGTGGGTGGGGTGGCCCGGCCCCGGGGGGGCTCGGGGGGGTTGTCGCTGGCGCTGGTGCGGGCCCTCGAGGCCAAAGGGGGGCGGGTACACCTGGAGAGCCCGGTTGCGCAGATTGTGCTCGAGGGCTCTAAAGCCGTGGGTATCCGCTTGCAGGACGGCCAGAGCGTGAGCGCCCGGGCGGTGGTGGCCGGGGCGCATATCCAGAAAACCCTGAGTCTGCTGCCCCCCGACCGAACCCCCGAGGTGGCCCGGGGTTTGCGGGTGGGCAACGGGTTCGGCCTGATTCTGCGGCTGGGCCTGTCCGAGCAACTGCGCTACCAGACCCACTCCGGCGATGAATCGCGTGTTGGCCTGGGGCTTTTCATCACCGACGAACTGCAGCTGAACCGGGCCTACGGCGACTACCTTTCGGGCGAGCCCACCCGCGACCCGCCCCTGATTGCCATGAGCTTCAGTGCGGTGGACCCCACCCTGGCCCCACCGGGGGGCGAGACGCTCTGGCTGTGGGCCCAGTACTACCCCTACCGGCTGGCCTCGGGAAGCTGGGAAACCCGGGCCCAGGAAGCCCGCGAAGGGGTAATCCGGAGCTTTGAGCGCTTCGACCCCGAGATCCGCCGCAAGATTGTGGCTGAGCTGATCCAGACCCCGCTCTGGCTGGAAAACGAGTTTGCCATGCCCAGCGGCAACGTGATGCACCTGGAGATGACCCCCGACCAGATGTTCATGTTCCGCCCCTGGCTGGGGGCCCACGAGTACCGCTTCCCCGGCGTGAAGGGGCTCTACCTGACCGGGGCCAGCACCCATCCGGGCGGGGGCATTATGGGGGCTAGCGGGCGCAACGCAGCCCGCGTGCTGCTGGGGGATTTGAGCCGGAAGCGGGTCTAAAAAGACCCTTCAATCCAGGGCCTGGTTGGAACCCGGTGGCAGCAGGCTCAAAATCAGCAGATGCTCCGGCAGAATGATGTAAATCAGGCGGTAGCCTTCGCCAAAGACCGCTTGACGAACATCGCTGCGTCCAGATCTGCTGATGGGGGCGATGGGGGCCGATTCCTCAAATATCTGGATTTGCTCGAGGGTTCGATTCAGCGCGGTCTCGAAGCGCTCGAGGCGCTTTGGGCTCAGCTCGAGACGAAGTGAGTCGCGTTGTTCTTCCGCCCCGGTGGTCCACTCAACGCTTCGCACGGGGCCGGACTCCCTCAAAGGCTGGGTGTTCACCCTGCGCCAACTCCATCAAGCTGTCCACTGCCTGTCGAGCCGCCTCGTAGTTGCTGATCAGCTCCTGATATGCCTCGATGCTCATGATTACCGCAGCAGCCCGTCCACTCTGGGTCAGCAGCACCGGGCTTTTGCGCTCGCGGATGCGCTGCATGATTTTGGCCAGGTTGTTGCGAAAATCGGTCAAGGGGACGATATCTTCCTGGGGATTTTGAATCTTGATCACAACACCAGTGTACACCTGTATGTACAAAAAAATGTTGAGAAAAACGACGTGTATGGCAAAACTCTGGTGCGAGGAGCGGTCGCAACGACGGTTTGTGCTGAGGCATTGTCCGGCTTTGTAATCTCGGCTAGTCCAAGCCTGGTCTTGGGACGTAGCCTGATACAAGGTGAGCGAGCCTTACGACTACATCATTGCCGGAGCGGGCGCGGCGGGCCTGAGCCTGGCCTACAACCTGGTAGAGGCCGGCTTGCATGAACAGCGCATTTTGTTGCTCGACCGGGCCCCCAAGACCGCCAACGACCGCACCTGGTGCTTCTGGGAAGTGGGGGAGGGCCCCTTTGAGCATGTGGTGTTTCGCAAGTGGAACCGGATCTGGTTTCACGGTGAAGGGATTTCCAGGCGACTGGAGATTGCCCCCTACGCCTACAAGATGATCCGGGGTCTGGACTTTTACGCGTTCATGAACCGGTGGATAGCGGAGCAACCCAACATTACCGTTCGATACGGCGAAATCTCGCATATCGTGGAACGGGAAGGGGGGGTAGAGGTGGGGCTCGAGGGGCAGACCTTTTGGGGCAGGTGGGCTTTTAGCAGTCTGTACCAAGCGCCCCCCCGGAACCCCCGTTATCACTACCTGCTCCAGCACTTCAAGGGCTGGGTGGTCAAGACCTCCGGGGCAGTGTTCGATACGGAGGCGGCCACCTTTATGGACTTCCGGGTGGCGCAGCAGGGGGCGGTGCGGTTTGTGTATGTGCTGCCCTTCGACGCCCGGACCGCGCTGGTGGAGTACACCCTGTTCTCACCCGAGCTGCTGCCCCCGGAAGCCTACGATGCGGGCCTGCGCGAGTACCTCGAGGGTATTCTGGGCCTGGGAAGCTACGAAATCCTCGAGAGCGAGTTTGGCATCATTCCCATGACCGATGCCCCCTTTCCCCGCAGGCAGAGCCCGCACATCCTGCATATCGGCATGGCCGGGGGCCGCACCAAAGCCTCGACCGGCTACACCTTCCGGCGCATTCTGGAGCAGTCGCGGCGCATTGCCGAAGCGCTCCACCAGACCGGGCAGCCCTTTTACCCAGAGCCCGCCTTCAACCGACACGCCTTCATGGACAGCGTACTTTTGAACGTCCTGGAAAAAGAGCGCAGCCCCGGCAAGCAGGTTTTTAGCGACCTCTTCCGCAAAAACCCCCCCGAGCGGGTGCTGCGCTTCCTGGACGAAGAGACCAGCCTTCTCCAGGATTTGCAAATTATGGCCAGCGTGGACATACCGGCCTTTGTCGAGGCGACGCTCGAGGTCATCGGGCGGCGACTGGGCAAGCGGGAGCCGGGCCGGGTAGCCCCCAAGCGAGGATAGCGGTGGACATATTGTTGCTTACGCTGGGGATGCTTTTGCTGGCCTGGGGCGGCCTGACCTGGCTGCGGCCACAGGGGTTGAATGCGGGCCCGTCCTGGTTGCGCGGGTGGGGGGGCCTGGGCGGCATGGGCCTGGCCCTGCTGGGTGCGGTGCTGCTGGTGCTGGGCTGGAATGGGCTATTGGGCGCGGCCCTGGCGGTGTGGGGCTGTGGGCTGGCGGTGCTGACGGTCTGGGGCGGCGACCTGCTCTGGGCTCTCCGCCGAACGCTGGCCGTGGTAGCGGGGGGGGCTTTGCTGATTGGCGGGGGGCTCTCCTGGTTGGCGGGGGGCCGGGCCGAGCTGGGGGTCTGGGCGCTGCTATCGGCAACTGTGGCGGCGCAGGCGCTCTGGCTTTTGCGGCAGCCCGAGGCCCTGGCACGGCTCCGGTGGTTGCAAACCCACCTGAAGCCCTGGATGGTGCTCCTGGCCCTGGCGGTGCTGGTGCGGATTCCGGTGCCGCTGTGGCCCGAGGGCTTTGCCCTGATTAGCCTGGTGCAGATGTTGCTCATTGGCCTGGCCGCGCTGTGGTGGGGCTTCACGCAGATAGGGGCCCGGATTGGCCTGCTGTTTGGCCTGGCCTTTGCCATGGGCCTGGGGGTAGAGTTGCTGGGCAGCAAAACCGGCCTGCCCTTTGGGCTCTACACCTACCAGGGGGCCCCGCCGCCCACCGTGCTGGGCGTGCCCCTGATAGTGCCGCTGGGCTGGTTTGCCCTGGTGCTCTCGGCGCACGGACTGGCCGGGGGACGGCCCTGGCTGACCGGGCTGTTGGTGGTGGCCTGGGACCTCGGCCTGGAAGCCCTGATGCCTGCCAGGGGCTATTGGACCTGGCAGGATCCCCACCCCCTCTGGTACGGCGCACCTTTGCAGAACTACCTGGCCTGGTTTGCGGTGGGTTTTGTGATTTCCTGGATATATGGTCGGCTGGGGCACGGGTTGCACCGGGACCGGTCTTTTGGCTGGGCGTACCGCCTCGAGGCCCTGTTTATTCCGGTAGGGCTGGCCCTATTTGGCCTGTGGCCGGCGGCTTTGGTGTGTGGCCTGGCCATGAATCTGCTGGCCTGGAGTGAATATCTGCGCGGATGGGTGGGGGAAAGATTCGGGCGGATAGCCGATAGCCGATAGTGTGTGGAAGCGGAGTTGGATAAATGCCTGTACAGATACGTTGATTGCGGCAGGTATTGCGCTTGCCGACCACAGACGGAAGCTGAACCTGGCGTCCCGTCGTTCCTCTCTTACGGCATAGGGCGGGCTAGGTGGGTTGCTGAACAGCACCTTCACGCAGTCGGTTGGTTTTGGGGCCCTGCTTCATACCCTCCCCCGCCCTCCCTACGTGGTAGGGAGGGGGCTTTAGGGCCCTCACGCCCGGAAACCGTGGAAGAACCGCGAGCCGCGACCTCTCTCGTCGCACTACCCCCTCGACCTTCGGCGGTTGGCCCTGGTAGGGTGTAACCGTTATGCGACCCTGGGAACGATTGCTGGCCGCCTTCTTCCGTGCGCTGTTTGGGCGTTCGGTGCGACGGGGCCTGCGGGGGGTATGGGTGCGGGGTGGGCTGCCAGAAGGGGCTTTTGTGCTGGCGAGCAACCACCATTCCTGGTGGGATAGCTATCTGCTGCCGGTTTTGTTCTGGAGCGCCCGGCGGCCTTTCAAAATTGTGGTGGGGGAGCGTCGCCTGCGCGAGTTCGCTTTTTTTCGCCACCTCGATACGGTCTCGGCGGCCAAGCCCCGTGAGGGCCTGCGGGCGCTGGCGCATGGCGAGGTGCTGATCGTTTTTCCGGAAGGTGAGCTGCGGCCACCGGGGGCGCTGGGTGAGCTGAACAAAGGGGTGGTCTGGTTTGCCGAGAGGGCAGGGGTGCCGGTGGTGCCGGTGGCCTCGAGGGTCGCCCTGCGAGGGCACGAGTTTGCCGAGGCCTACCTGGCGTTCGGCGAACCTCTGGGGCCCGACCTGAACCGGTTGCGCCTGCAGCTAGAACAGATGCTCACCGAGCTGGATCACCAGATTCGCACTGCCCCCGCCGAGGAACCCCTGCCCGGCTTCGAGCGACGTATCGCCGGGCGTCAGAGCACCCACGAGCGCATGGCGGGCTGGGGGGCGGCGCTGGGTAAACTGACGGGAGGACGCTGAAAGCTCAAACAAGGCCGATGGTTGAGCGCTAGTTGACCCCTCGACCCCTAACCCCTATGCCCGCTCTCCTCGATTACGTCCTCTACACGGTCCTGGCCTGGCTGGGCCTGAAGCTCGGCATTCTCCTCCTCAACCTGGGGTTTTTTCCGGTATTGCGTCGGGAAAAGTTGCGGGGCCCTCGCCCCACGGTCTCGCTCCTGGTGCCCGCCCGCAACGAGGCCTACAACCTGCGCGAGACCCTGCCGGGGATGCTCCTGCAAGGGGTGCAGGAGATTCTGGTGCTGGACGACCACTCCACCGATGGCACGGCCCAGGTGGTCGAGGCGTTCAGCCGCCAGGATGCCCGGGTGCGCCTCTTGCCGGGCCTGCCCAAACCCGAGGGCTGGATGGGCAAGACCTGGGCCTGCTTTCAACTGGCCCAGGCCGCCCAGGGGGAGGTACTGCTCTTTACCGATGCCGACGTGTACTGGCGCAAGCACGGGGTGCGGGCGGTGCTGGCCCGGATGGAACAAGAAAAAGCCGGGCTGGTCTCGGTCTACCCTCGCCAGATCACCCCCAGCCTGGCCGAGCGGGTGCTTTTGCCCCTGATTGACGATGTGCTGCTGTGCTACCTGCCTTATCCGCTCATTGCTACACCTTTTCCTTTGGCGGCGGCGGCCAACGGGCAGGTGATGGCCTTTACGCGGCAGGCCTACCTGGCGGCGGGGGGCCATGCGGCGGTGCGGGGGGAGGTGCTCGAGGACGTGCGCCTGGCCCAGAAGACCAAAGCTGCCGGCGAACGCCTGGCAGTAGCCCTGGGGGGCGGGCTGGTCGCGGTGCGGATGTACCGGAGCTTCGCAGAAATTATCGAGGGGCTGGGCAAGAACCTGATCGAGTTCCACCGGAAGAGCCGGGTGTTGCTGGCCCTCTCGTACCTGGGCCACCTGACGGCCTACACGCTCTGCTGGCCGTTGGCCCTGCTCGAGCCCGCGTGGCTCTGGGTGGGTGGCCTGGGGCTGTTGGAGCGCCTGTTGCTCAACCTAAAGACCGGGCGCGAGTGGTGGGAGTTTGCCCTGGTGCCCCTGGCCCCACTTTTGAGTACGCCCATCTATTTGCGCTCTGGGCAAAAAAGATACACCTGGAAAGGGCGAGAATATACCCGATGAAGGCCATTGTGGTGGGGGCGGGTTTTGCCGGGCTGGCCGCAGCCTTGCGGCTTCGTAAGGCCGGGCTGGAAGTAACGGTGCTGGAGCAGTTTGACCAGCCGGGCGGCAAGGCCATCGGCTGGGAGGGCGTGCCCACCGGCCCCACGGTGCTTACGCTGCCCGAAATTCCCCGCCAGATTCTGGGTGCCTTTGGGCACGAGTTAACTGGGCTGAAACCCGTATCCCCCCTTACCCGCTATGCCTGGCCCGATGGCCGGGTCTTTGCCCCTGAGCTCGAGCTAGAGGCCACCCTGGCCCAGCTTTCGGCCCAGGAAGCCCGCGATTACCGGCGCTTGCTGGACCAGGCCCGCACGATGTACGAAGGGGCCCGGGAGACCTTCATTTTTGGTACGCCCCCCCAGGCCCTCCAGCTCATGCGCTATGGTTTGCGCGATGGTTGGAAGGCCCATCCCCTGCAACCCCTCTCGGCCCTGGTGCAGTCGGGCCCCTACCTGACCCCTTTTTTCCTGCGCTTTGCCACCTACCTGGGCGCCAACCCCTACCAGGCCCCGGCGGTACTGCACAACATCGCCTGGGTGGAGCTGGGGCTGGGGGTGTTTCACCTGCCGGGCGGGATGCGGGCTCTGGCCCAGCAACTCTACGAACTGGCCCGGGCCCAGGGGATCGAGTTTTTGTTCGGGCACAAGGTGCTCCAAATGCAACGTTTGCCGGGGCGGGTGGGAGCCCTGCAAACCGATCAGGGCTGGCACAGCGCCGACCTGTATGTCTCGGCGGCTGACCGGCACTTCACCCTGGCGTGGCTGGGCCTGCCGGTACCCCAGGAGGCCCTGGGGGTCTCGGGGTTTGCCGTGCTGATGAAGCTCTCCGAGGCTGTGCCGCTGGGTCATTTCATCTATTTTTCGGCGGACTACCGCGCCGAGTGGAACCAGATTGCCGCCGGGCGCTGGCCCCAGGACCCCACCCTCTACCTGCACGCCGACGGCGAGACCGCCTTCTTGCTGGTCAATGCGCCTCCTTTGCCGCCAGGCACCTCGAGCCCGCCTGAAAGCCAGGCCTACGCCGCGCATTTGCTCCAGAAGCTGGCCCAGCTACACCCCCTTTCCATCAGAGCGTGGCGGGCGCTGAGCCCTGTGGACTACAGCCGCACCGCCTACCGGGGTGCGTTGTACGGGCGGGCTCCGCACGGGTTGCTGGGGGCGCTGCGCCCCGGCTGGGCGGTGGCGGGTCTGTGGAATCTGGTGCAGGTGGGCGGCACCGTACACCCGGGCGGGGGGGTGCCGCTCTCCATGCTCTCGGGCTGGAACGGGGCGGGTTGGCTTTTGAGCAGAGCCTCGAGGCAGAGGGGAGGGGTCGCTTGAGGCTCGAGGGGGTGGCTGTGGGGCGGCCCCTGCCGCAGCCCAGAGGCTATCCCTGGGGTTCTTTGGCCCATCTGCCGCGCTGGGCTGGTGAGCCTATGGCGCTGCTGGAGGAAGGGGCGGCCCTGGGGCCGGTTTTCGGTTTGGGCCTGGGCCGCAAGGCCGTGGTGGGCTATAGCCCCGAATGGAACAAAAGGTTGCTCACCGACCTGGAAACCTTCCACTCCAAAGGCAGTTTTTCCAGCCTGACACCGTACCTGAACGGCGGCATCATCACCACCGATGCCCCGGCGCACAAGCCCAGGCGTCAGGCGCTGAACCCCTATTTTCACGCCAAAGCGCTGGCGGGCCTGGAAGGGCGTATTCGGGCCGCCCTGGAAGAAATACAACCCAGGGGCGAGTTTGAGGCCAACGCCTGGGCCTCGCAGGTAGCGCAGACCAGCCTGAACGTGGCCTACTTTGAAGGCCGGTTTCCCAGCGGCGAGCTGGCCCGGTTTCTGGCCCCCCTCAAAAAGCCCTTTCCGGCCCCCCTGCTGCCGCGTCCGCTGCTGTTTGCACGGGTTCGGCGGCGGGTAGGGGAGATGCAGGCCGCCGGGTATGGTCTGGCGGGCCATCTGCCCGCCGACGAAGTGCTGATCGGGCTGGCAGCAGGCTACGATACCACCGCCCACACCCTGGCCTGGGCGCTCTGGCACGCCGCGCGTTATCCCGACTGGCACCACCCGGCCGGCCATGCCCTGCTGGTTAAGGAGACCCTGCGCCTGTACCCGCCCGGTTTCATCGGGAGCCGCAGGGTGGTGAGGGGGCTCGAGTTCGAGGGGTACTTCATCCCCAGAGGTGCACTAGCCCTCTACAGCCCCTACCTGACCCACCGCCACCCCGACCTGTGGGAAAGGCCCCTGGTCTTCGACCCGTCGCGCTTCCAGGGGCACATTCCGGCCTGGGGCTACCTGCCCTTTGGCGGGGGGGAGCGCACCTGCCTGGGGATACACTTCGCTCAGATGGTGCTAGAGATTGCCCTTTCACTATTTGGGCCGCTCGAGCCCCTTCGGGGCGACCCCCAGCCCAAACCCGGCCTGACCCTGGCGCCCAGGGGGGCGCTATGGTTGCGCCCCAGGGGATAGATTTGGGGTAGGGGTACAAAGCCTCAGAAGCACTCCCAATCTTCCCTGGTTATTTCCATCGGCACAAACTCGGATTTGGGGGCCAGCCCAAAGTTGAAGCGAGGGGTAGGTGCTGGCGGGGTGGGCACGTGCCGAAAACCCGCTTTCTCGAAGGCTCGTTGGGCGCGAAGGTTGTGCTTGTAGGTGCGCAGCTTGACCTTTTGAAGCCGCAGGGTGCAGAAGGCGTATTCCAGCACCGCCTTGACCGCGTCGGTGCCGTAGCCCTGCCCCCAGCGGTTTTTGGCCCCGATCAGAATACCTAGGGTGGCCTCGGTGCGGGTCATTTCATAGAGCTCCACCGTGCCCAGCCACTCGCCCTTTTCGTCTAGAATGCCAAACCCCATGCGGTCGCCCCGGCTGACCTCCCCCATCACCACCCGCTTGAAGAGCCAGAGGGGCATTTTGAGCGGACGGCTGCCGTTCCACTCGGCAATTTCGGGGTCGCGGAAGCACTCGTAAAACCGCCGCCACTCCGTTTCGGTGAGGGTTTCGGTGAAGGGCTTGAGGGTGACTTTCCCGTGGCGGGGCCAGGTGTTGCTGAGCGTCACCTTTTTAGCATACGGCAAACCCCACGGGACAATGGTTTGGGCGGGCAAGATTGCGGTATAGACTGAATGGGTCATGCTCGAGCAAGCCGCACAAATTGCCAGAGATGCCGTAGAATCGGGCCGGATTCCGGGGGCCGCGCTGGGGGTGGTGCATCTGGACGGTTCCACGGAGATGTTTTGCGCGGGTGTGAAGCATCTGCACAAACCGGGTGCAGTAGACCCCGACACGCTTTTTGACCTGGCCAGCCTGACCAAAGTACTTTTTACCGTGCCCCAGATACTTCGCCTGGTGGAAGAGGGGTTGGCCGACCTGGACGACCCGCTTTCGCGCTTTCTGCCCGAGATGGCCTGGATGCAAGGCTCGGAGTTGCCCCGTCGCACCCTGCGCCAACTGCTTACCCATGTCTCGGGCCTGCCGGGCTGGGAGGCCATCTATACCTGGGGCGGCGAGGCCCATACCCTCAAGCACCGGGTTTTGCAGCACCGCTGGGAGGTGGGGCCGGTGGGTACCCACCTCTACTCAGACATTGGTTACATTTTGCTGGGGCTGGTACTCGAGCGCGTCCGGGGCCAGAACCTGACACGTTTCGCGCTCCCGGAGGGGTTGTGCTTCAATCCCACCCACCCCGACGACTGCGCCGCAACCGAGCAAGACCCCTGGCGCGGACGCATCTTGCAAGGCGAGGTGCACGACGAGAACTGCTTTGCCCTGGGGGGCGCTACCGGACACGCAGGGCTTTTCGGTAGCCTTCGGGGGATTCTGGCCTATGTCCACCGCCTGATGAAGGGCGAGGTGCTTTCCCCGGCAGCCCTGGCGGAGATGCGCCGCCCCCAGCACGCCGAGCGAGCCCTGGGCTGGCTGATTCCATATCCCCCCTACAGCGGCGGCAGCCTGTGCAGCCGCCAGACCCTGGGCCACACGGGCTTTACCGGAACCGGCGTCTGGATGGATTTTGAGCGGGGTTATGCCTGGGTTCTGCTAACCAACCGCGTACACCCCAGCCGACACCGGGAAACCGGCATCCTGGAGTTGCGGCGGGCGGTCGGGAACGCCATCGCCGCAGCGTGGAAGGGCTGACTTGGATGTGCGGTATCAGGCAAAAACCTGCCCTGCTCAGAGCGGTTCCCGCGAATACCCAGAACAGCGGGTTTTGCTGTTCTGGGTAAAACACTCCGCATCGCGTGTGGAGTGTTTGTGGGAAACGCGATCAGTCCAGCACTTCATCCGCCGGGCTGTTCTCGAGAATCCCCCGCCAGACCAGCGCCACCACAGGCAGGGTGACTACCAGCAAAAGCAGTGCGACCAGTAAACTCTCCACACCGTTACCCTAGGACGGCTTGGTCAGTCTGGGGTCAGTGTGGCGCTGACAAAACCTCAAGAAGCTTCGTCTTTGCTGGGGTTCTTGGACAGCGCCCGCTGGTTGGCTTTGATGCCAGCATCGAAGTCAATCTCCATGGGCGGTTTGTCGTCCATATCCACAAACACCGAAGGGTTGTACGGCTGAGAATTGCCGGTGTCTGAGGCTGGGTGGTTGCTGGGCGGGTTTCGTTTGCTCAAGTAGTACACCCCAACACCCAACAACACCAGAAGCCCCAAGAGCGCCACCACCCACACCCAGGTCATAGGGCTATGCTACCGCAGTTCGGTTGGAGGACGGGTTTACGTGTGCAGGGTGGGTTCTGCTGGAACATCACACCAACTTGACCTAAACACTCAATTTCGATGAATCCCCACACTCGGCGACCCCAGGGCTGAAAGCCGAAAGCTCAAAGCCAAAGGCTCTGCGAGACGTATGTAGGTCGTTGATATGGCTGGCCCGTACGGTGTGTGTTCGAATAAAGGTGGTATCACACCACGCAAATCTGGCCCTGTTCGGGTAATACGGTCATCAAATCACCTCGCGGAAACCAATGGCCTCGGCCCGGGCTTGAAGTTCGCGCTTCAGGAGGGCGTGCTCGAGGTTATCCAGGTAGGGGTCGGCTTCCAGAATGGTCTTGGCCAGCGCCCGGCTCTCCTCGATGATGGCCTGGTCGGAAGCCAGGTCGCCGAGCCGCAGGTCGGGCATCCCCGACTGGCGCACCCCCCGGAGTTCGCCGGGGCCGCGTAGCTTCAGGTCTTGCTCGGCAATATAGAAGCCGTCGGTGGATTCCTCGATGACCCGCAGTCGCTGCAAGGTGCGCTTGGAGGTTTCGCCCGCAATCAGGATGCAGTAGGACTCGAGCCCCCCCCGCCCCACCCGCCCACGCAACTGGTGAAGCTGGGCCAGCCCGAAGCGCTCGGCGTTTTCAATGATCATCAGAGTAGCCTGGGGGATGTCCACCCCCACCTCAATCACGGTGGTCGAGACCAGCAGATCGAAGGCCCCCTGTTTGAAGCGCTCCATCACGGCGTCCTTTTCGTCGGGCTTCATCTTGCCGTGGAGCAGGTCTATGCGTACATCCGGCAAAAGCGTCTCGAGCTCCTCCCGCAGCCGGGTGGCGGCGGCCAGCTCGGCGGTGGCCTCCGACTCGCCCTCCTCAATCATGGGCGTGACCACAAACACCTGGTGGCCTTTCTGGATTTCCTGCCGGGCAAAGGCGTAAGCCTGGGTGCGGGTTTTCTGGGTGAGGATTTTGGTCTGGATGGGGGTGCGGCCTGGGGGTAGCTCGTCAATCTGGGAGACCTCGAGGTCGCCGTACAGGGTCAGGGCCAGCGAACGCGGAATGGGGGTGGCCGACATCACCAGCACATCGGGCCGCTGGCCCAGGAGCCGGCGGCGTTGCAAGACCCCAAAGCGGTGCTCCTCGTCTATCACTGCCAGGCCCAGATCGCGGAACGTCACCCCGTCCTGGATGAGGGCATGGGTGCCCACCACCACCTGGGTTTGGCCGCTCTGGAGCCGCTCCTGCACGGCCCGCTTCTCGCTTCCGGTCATGGAACCCACCAGCAGATCCACCGAGACCCCCAGCGGGTAAAGGTAGCGGGTCAGGTTGTCAAAGTGCTGCTTGGCCAGAATCTCGGTGGGGGCCATCAGGGCCCCCTGGGCGCCGTTCTGAGCGGCCACATAGAGGGCGGCGGCGGCCACGGCGGTCTTGCCCGAGCCTACATCCCCCTGCACCAGCCGGGCCATCTGCCGCTCGGTCTGCATGTCTTCCAGTATCTCGTTCAGCACCCGCTCCTGTGCATTGGTCAGGCGAAAGGGCAGGGTGGAGCGGAAGCGCTCGACCATCTCGGGGGTTACCCGGAACATCCGGCCCAGCAGGGCCGAGCCGCCCGACTGAATCATCACCTTGAGCTCCAGCAGCAAGAACTCGTCGAACTTGAGCCGGTAGAGGGCTTGCTCGAGCTTCGCCTCCGAATCGGGGAAGTGGGCCTGGCGCAGGGCTTCGTCCAGGGTCAGGGCGCCGGGTTCGGGGGCCCGGTTTGAGGCCCCCTGTCCCCGCCGGTAGGGCTCGAGGGGGTCGGGTATGGCGGTGAAAGCCTCCAGAGCCCGCCAGACCGCCCGGCGCAGGAAAGCCTGTCCAATGCCCTCTTTGGCGGGATACACCGGCACGATGCGCCCGGTGGAGAGGGATTCGCCGCCTTCGTCCTCGAAGTATTCCACCATGAGCGAGATGTGACCCCCGCGCTTTTGCACCCGCCCCGAGAGCACGATGCTGGCCCCTTCGGACATCTGCTTGAGCACCCAGGGCTGGTTGAACCAGACCCCGGTAAACTTCCAGCCCCACCCGTCCATAAAGCGTACCTGTACCAGCTGTAGCCCTTTTCTGGGGGTCTTGACCAGCTCCCGGCTCAGCACTTTGCCCACCACGGTAGCCTTGGCACCGTCTTCCACGTCGCGCACACTTTGCAGGGTGCGGCGGTCTTCGTAGCGGCGGGGGTAGTAGTGCAGCAGGTCGCGCAGCACCCGAAGGCCCAGCTCGGCCAGCTTTTTTTTGCTGCCCGGCCCCAGGTTCAGGGCCTCGAGGGGGGTATCGAAGGAGAGGGTGCCGGGTGCCGGGCTCCGGCTGCCGGGCTCCGGGTACCGGGGCTCGGTTCCCTGCTCCCTAACCCCTGTCCCCTGTCCCCTGTGCCCTAACCCCTGACCCCTGTCCCCCCCTGTTCCTCCCAGCAGCTCTATGGCCTTTTGGAGCTGGGTTTTGCGGGCCTCTGGCTCCATCTGCCGATAACCCGCCAGCATATGGCGCACCTCGGGAAAGGGCTGGCCCAGGTTCTCCAGGAGCCTTTCCAAACCCCCTGCCACCACCCGATCCTGAGCGCCATCGGCGAGTTCGCGCTGGAGGGGGCGGAGCAAGCGGGCTTTGAGTTCTTCGCGGGTCACGGCTTCCTCGTCAAATGACAGCTACATTGTACCCAGGCCAAACCGCTGACTTTGCGGTTTGGGGCAGCTAAGTTGCGCCTGTATAAGGTTTAGAGATAAATCCAGACTGCGCCAGAAAATCATGTTCCGGACGCAATACCCGTGTGATTTTCGATCATCCCAGTAGCCAAAACATAGGCGGGAGGTACTTATCTGATGATGCGGTTGAAGTTGATGGAAGATTCTGGTTCGAAATGTAACGCTTCCCAGGGGGCGCAATGTCTCAAATGTCATGGTCTGGGTGGGGTGGGCTCGTATACTTGGTGGGTATGGCGGTATCGCAAGTCGAAACTTTGGCCAATGGCCTGACGCTGGCCGTGGAGGAACAGCCCTGGAACCCCGGTGTGGCCATGCAGTTACTGGTGCCGGTGGGTGCCGTGAACGACCCCGAGGGCATGGAAGGAGCGGCCAGCTTGCTGGAGGGCTGGCTCTGGAAAGGGGCGGGCAGCCGCGACGCACGGGCCCTGGCCGATGCTTTTGACGACCTGGGGGTGCGTCGGGGCAGCAGCAGCGCCCTCGAGCACACCACCTTTGCCGCGCAATTTCTGGCCGAAAAACTCCCCGCGGTGCTCTCGCTCTATGCCGATGTGCTGATGCGCCCGCGCCTGCCCACCGAGGCCCTGGAAGCGGTGCGCCAGATTGCCCTGCAAGAGCTGGCCTCGCTGGAAGACCAGCCGCCCAAAAAGATGTTTGCCGCCCTTCGCCGGGCGGTGTTTGCCAGCCCCCACGGGCGCAACCCCAGCGGACAGAAGGCCCACCTGGAAAGCATTTCCGCCGAAGCCCTGCGGGAAGACTTTGCCCGTCGCTATGCCCCCCAGGGGGCCATTCTGGCCCTGGTGGGGGGGGTGCGCTTCGAGGAGGCCAGGGGAGCCGTGGAGAATGCCCTGGGCGACTGGAAGGGGGCCGGGGCGGGGTATCCGGCCATTGAGCTGCGGCCCGCCCATACCATCCACCTCGAGCAAGACACCGCCCAGACGCAGATTGGCCTCATCTACCCCGACATCTCCTTCGACCACCCCGAGTTTTACAGCGCCCGCCTGGCCGCCCAGGTGCTCTCTGGGGGCAGCAGCAGCCGCCTGTTTACCGAGGTGCGTGAGAAGCGGGGCCTGGTTTATTCGGTGTATGCGGCGCCCAACGGGGTCAAGGGCTATAGCTACCTGACCGCCTATGCCGGCACCACCCCGGAGCGGGCCGACGAGACCCTGCAGGTGATGCAGGAGGAGATCACCCGGCTTTCGCAAGGCGTCACCGAGGCCGAGCTAGAACGCACCAAGATTGGCCTGCGGGCCGCTCTGGTGATGCAGGACGAGTCCTCGCGCTCGAGGGCCAGCAGCATCACCCGCGACCTCTACCTGCTGGGCCGGGTGCGCACCCTGGACGAGATCGAGGCCGAAATTGCCGCCGTGGATGTGCCGCGCATCAACCGCTACCTGGCCGCCAACCCCTACCGAAACCCCTGGATAGCCACCCTGGGGCCCCGGAAGCTGGCCGTTACGGAGTAGCGGGGGAGAAGCAAAAAAGCTCGTGGTCCAAGCCTGAATACTGATTTTCTCGAGCCACCTGCGTTTGTGGAGTAGATATGACCCAGACCCAATCTGCCGTTGAGTTCAAGCAGGCCACCCTGGATAACGGCCTGACCGTGATTGCCGAGATCAACCCTGAGGCCAAGAGCGTGGCCCTGGGCTATTTTTGCAAGACCGGAAGCCGGGACGAGACCCCCGAAATAGCCGGGGTGTCGCACTTTTTAGAGCACATGCTGTTCAAGGGCTCAGCCAGGCGCGATGCCCTGGGGGTGAACCTCGAGTTCGACCAGATGGGGGCCCAGTACAACGCCTACACCTCCGAAGAAAACACCGTTTACTACGGAGCGGTGCTGCCCGAGTTTGCCCCCCGGCTCCTGGAGCTCTGGACTGACCTGATGCGCCCGGCGCTGCGCCCCGAAGACTTCGACACCGAGAAACAGGTCATCCTCGAGGAGATTGCCCTTTACGAAGACCGGCCCAACGTGATGCTTTTTGATTGGGGGCGGGCGCGGTATTTTGCCGGGCATCCCCTGGGTAACAGTGTGCTGGGCACTACCGCTTCAATCTCGGCCCTGACCCGCGAGCAGATGGTCGAGTACCAGACGCGGCGGTACGCACCTGCCAATCTGGTGCTGACCCTGGCGGGCCAGGTGGACTGGGAACGTACCCTGGAGCAGGTGCAAACACTCACGGCTGGCTGGCCCAAGGGGGAGGCCAGCCGGACCTACCCGGAGGTGAAGGCCCGGCCAGGCGAAATGCGGGAACCCTATCCCAAGGCCACCCAGACCTACCTGGCGCTGCTGGCCCCAGGAGTTTCGGCCCAGGATCCGCGCCGTTATGCGGCCAACATCCTGGCCAACATCCTGGGCGAGGAGGGCAACAGCCGCCTCTTCTGGGCCCTTACCGACAAAGGCCTGGTGGAGTCGGTGGGGGCGGGGGTGGACGAGGCCGACCGGGCCGGGCTCTTTTACATTTATGCCCAGACCGACCCGGCCAACGAGGAAGCGGTGAAAGCCGTGCTGCGCGAGGAGCTGGGCCGCCTCGAGCTCGAGGGGGTGCGCCCGGAGGAGCTCGAGCGGGCCAAAAACAAGCTGGCTACCGCGCTGGTGTTTGCGGGCGAGACCCCCATGCAACGCCTGATGAGCGTGGGCCTGGGTTATGTTTACAACCAAACCTATGAACCCCTGAGCGAGATCGCCTGGCGGGTCGAGGCGGTCACGCTGGACGACGTCAACACCCTGTTGGAAGAAAAGCCCTTTAGCCGTAGCTTTTGCTACAGCCTGGTACCGGCTTAGGGGGTGCTGTGCGGGGGGCCTGGCTGCTGGGGTTGGTGCTGTTGTGCAGCGCTGCCCTGGCCCAGAGTGCGCTGGAGCTCGAGGTGCTCCAGCGCACCAACCAGGTACGCACCGAGCGCGGTCTGCGGCCCTTGCAGTGGGATGCACTGGCCTACAAGGCGGCCCTGGGCCATGCCCAGGACATGCTCCGGCGCAACTTTTTTGCCCACCAGAACCCCGATGGCCTGGGGGCTGCCGAACGGATGCGGGCTGCCGGGGTGCTCGAGGTCACGGTAGGGGAGAACCTGGCCAGCTTCGAGGGCTACCCCGACCCCGAAATTCCCCGGCGCTCGCTTACCGGCTGGATGAACAGCCCCGGCCACCGGGCCAACCTGCTCAAGCCCGAATTCACCCATCTGGGGGTTGCCCTGGTGCGTCAGGGGCGGCAGGTAATGGTGGTACAGAACTTCCTTGGGCGGCCCTTCGACCCCCAGGTGCGCCTGACCTCTGCCCAGGCCGAACGCACGGTACTGGTGCTTTCCGGCACGGCTGCCGGTACGGTGGGGGTCTTTGTGGGCAACAACCTCTATGCCCGCCTGAACCCGCCCATCCAGACCCGCCTCGAGCTCCCCCCCAAAGCCGAGGCGAGCTTTGCAGTGTTCGACGGCCAGACCTGGTGGGCTACCCGCAACGGTGAACGCGGTTTGCGCCTGGAAACCACCCTCGAGCGAAGTTTGGTGCCGGGCCAGCAGGTCTTGCTCAACCTACCCGCCGGTAACTACACCCTGGCGGTGGGGGCAGAGCCGCGCTTCTGGCAGAACGTTTTCGGGCCAGTGCGCCTCGAGCTCACCCTCCCCGGTACGCTGGAAGCCCTGTGGCTGGGGCTTCGCCAGGGTAACAGCATCAGCTACAGCCACCGAATTCCACTAAAGCCATAAGCCATTTGGCGTTTGGATTTTGCGGGCATCGTCACGGGTGAGTGCTGTCCTCCATGCGGTCTTCCGTTGTTTTTGGCTAGGCGAGGGGCCTTTTGCGGGCTACCGGATGAATCTTTTCGAGGCCTTGCTGGCCGTGCAAGCGGGCCCAGAAGAGGGCCATCTCCACCACTGCCTGTAAGCGCACCTCCAGGGGCAGCGCCTGCCAGCGCTCTTTTTCGGAGGGCACTTCATCAAACCGGTACTTCCGAGCGATGGGTTTCATAACTCCTCTATGTCGCGCAGGTCAATGCTGCGCCCAAACGCTTTTTTCAGACGTACAAAATCGTCACGAGACACCACCCGCACGTTAACACCCGCTACCTCGTGCGTCTGGCTGCGGGCATAGGCTTCGTCGAAATCGGGATCGCTGAGCAGCACCAGGTCTACCCGATTAGGTTCGTACTCCAACTGCACGACCCCCGGCGTACTCAAATCTTCTAGGGGCTGTACTAGATAAGCCTAGAATACCCCCTCCTCTCTGAGCCAGCGTTTCAGTGTTTTGAGTTGTTGACGCGGTGAGCCATAGTTGAA